>OHJU01000515.1_pt1 | contig 20663 bp, 19 predicted proteins | sample 1568711 | NCBI WGS metagenome assembly OHJU01 (sample SAMEA3879574, study PRJEB24766) | human gut metagenome | biome: human-associated habitat; feature: feces | place: USA | collected 1985/1987 | reverse complement strand
AACCCGGTCAGGGACGCAAAGCTGTTTGCCGCCTACCGGCGCATATTCCGGGAGGTAAAGCCGGAAAAAGTGATCTGCTACACCATCAAGCCGAACATCTACGGCGGCTTTGCCGCGCGGCTGGCGGGGATCCCCTACGCCGTCAACATCACCGGACTGGGGACAGCCTTTGAAAGCGGCGGATTGCTGAAAAAAATGGTCACGGTGATGTACCGGCTCAGCTGCAAAAAGGCGAAGACGGTATTTTTTGAGAATGCAGAAAACCGGCAGATTTTTCTTGACGCGAAAATCGTGAAAGAGCGCCAGACCTGCCTCTTAAGCGGGGCAGGGGTCAATCTGGAGCGCTACGCCGTGGCGGACTACCCGGCGGGGGACGTTGTAAAATTCCTGTTCATCGGCCGGATCATGCGGGAAAAGGGCGTTGACGAGCTGCTTTCGGCCATGAGACGGCTCACCGGCGAGGGCGTCCCCTGCACGCTGGACATGGTTGGCGGATACGAGGAAGATTACGGCGCGGTGGTGGAAGAAGCCGGGTCCGAAGGGTGGTTAAAATACTGGGGCTATCAGGAGGATGTCCGCCCGTTCATCGCCGCGTCCCACTGCTTTGTCCTGCCCTCGTGGCATGAGGGAATGGCGAATACCAACTTGGAATGCGCTGCTTCCGGCCGGCCGGTGATCACCAGCCGCATTCACGGCTGCATGGAAGCGGTGGAGGACGGCGTGACAGGCTTCCTGTGCGAAAGAAAGGACTCAGGCAGCCTTTACGCGGCAATGAAGCGGTTCTGCGCCCTGTCCATGGAGGAGAGAAGAGCCATGGGCTTAGCGGGCAGGAAACGTATGGAAGCCGTGTTTGACAAGAAAAGGGTCGTCGAAGAAACGATCAAACGACTATAATCTGCGCATAACAGGAGGTGCCGGAAAATGAAGGAACAGCCGCTGGTCAGCGTTATCATTCCCGTTTACAACGTGGAGCGGTATCTGGCACAGTGCCTTGACAGTGTGATTAACCAGACATACCCGAATCTGGAAATTATTTGCGTCAACGACGGCTCAGGTGACGGCAGTCCGGATATCCTGCGGCGGTACGCGGATGAGGATGCGCGGATACAGGTCATCGATAAGGCGAACGGCGGCGTATCCCAGGCGCGGAACGACGCGCTGGACTGCGCCTGCGGGGAATACATCATGTTCGTGGACTCGGACGACTGGGTCGAGCCGGACGCCTGCGAAAACGCGGTGAACGCAATGCGCGAATATGACGCGGATATCGTGATGTGGTCGTACGTGAGCGAAACGGAGAACCGTTCCTCCCGGAAAGTCATCTTCCCGGAAACGACGGTTTTTGAAAAGGAAGAAGTCCGGGCAAAGCTGCACCGAAGATTTGTCGGGGCAATGGGAGAGGAGCTTTCCCACCCGGAGCTGGTGGATTCCCTCTGCCCGGTCTGGGGAAAGCTGTACAGGCGTTCCCTGATTCAGAAAAGCGGCGCCAGATTTGTCGATCTGGCGGAGATCGGAAGCTACGAGGACGGCTTTTTCAATCTGGAGGTTTTTGGAAAGGCCGACAGGGTGGTGTATCTGGCAGCGTACCTGTATCATTACCGCAGGGACGGGTCTTCCTCGGTCACGTCCGGGTACAACCCAAGGCTGTATGACCAGTGGCAGACGCTCTACGACCGGATGGAAGCCATCATCCGGTCAAACCAGCTGGGCAGCGAGTATGAAGCCGCGCTGAATAACAGGATCGCGCTGGGCATTCTGGGGCTGGGGCTGAACATTACGGTTTCCACTCAGTCGATGGGGAAAAAAGTGAAGGATATCCACAGGATCATCCGTCAGGAAAGGTATCGGAAGGCGTACAAAAACCTGCCCTTAAATTATTTCCCAATCCACTGGAAACTGTTTTACGGCTGCGCCAGACAGGGATTTGCCTTTGGTGTGTACGTGCTGCTCACCGTGATCCAGAGGATTATTTCAAGGTAAAGGAACAAGAAAATGATTATCCATTTTTCGGTTTTGGCCGTGATTCTGGTCTGCGCCCTGATCTGGGAGCGGCCAATCCGGTATCACAAGCTGAATTCCATATATTACGGCGAACGCTACGATTACAAGTCGCCGCTGATGCCCTGGCTGATCGTGTTCGGCTACATTGCCTATCTGGCCGCCATGCGCTCCGGAATGAACGATACCTCCGGCTATATTCAGTCGTTTGAGCATATCCCCGGCACATGGGACGACGTTTCCAGAATCCTTGACGGGGACGGCAAAGACAAAGCGTTTGACATAACCGCCAACATCTTCAAGATGTACGTGAGCGACGATTACCACGGGTGGTTTGGCCTGTTTGCGGCGGTGGAGTCCTGCATTTTCATTCATGTGCTGCGCAGGGAGTCCGTCAGCTTTCTGGACAGCTGCTTTGTGCTGTTCGCTACCGCACTGTATTATAATTACTTTTCCATGATGCGGCAGTGGTTTGCCGTGGTGCTTCTGTTCGGCGGCTCAATATTCATCAAAGAGGGAAAAACGATCCCCTATATCCTTTTGTGTCTCTTTGCGGCGCAGTTCCACAACAGTGCGTATCTGTTCATCCCGGTCTATTTCATGGTAACAGGCAGGGCGTGGAGCCCCAAGCAGAACCTGATTATTATTGCGGCTGTGGTCGGCCTGCTTTTCCTGAGGCCGATTCTGGATGCCGTGGAAAGCTCTCTGGCAAATTCGACCTATGACTATGCGGTGGCGGCCATGAACAGCGATTCCGGTTCTTCCATCATCCGCCCTGTTATCGCGGCGGTGCCGGTGGTGATCGCGTATATCCACCGTGACCGGATTGATGCAGGCAATAAAATGATACACATCTGCATCAATATGTCGCTGATAAACTTTCTGCTGAATCTTCTTGCGACGTTTACATGCGGACTGTACGTGATCCGTCTGGCAACGTATACCGCTGGCTACAGTCTGATCCTCTATCCCTACCTTCTGAATGTGACGGTCAGCAGTCGAAACAGGAGCGCCCTGAAAGTGGGATTTTACATTCTGTATTTTATTTTCTACTGCTATCAGATGTCCCATCAGGGTTCGTGGGGGTACAACAGCGACATCCTGGGAGTATTCTCCTGAGAGGAGAGGTAATGCATGACGACAGAGCCAGTCAGGGTTTTGAACCTGTTTACCATCATGAACCGCGGCGGCGCGGAGACCATGGTGATGAACTATTATCGGAATATTGATCGAAGCAAGGTGCAGTACGATTTCATGGTGCACCGTCAGGAGCGCGGCGCCTATGACGATGAGATCGAGGCGCTTGGCGGCAGGATCTACCGGATGCCGCCGATTCGCCCCTGGACTGCCGGGGAGTACCGGAAGACGGTGCGGGCGTTTTACGCAGAGCATCCCGAGTACCGGGTGATCCATTCCCACATGTCCGAGCTTGGCTATTACGATTTCCGGGAAGCGGAAAAGGCCGGTGTCCCGGTGCGCATCTGCCATGCCCATAACCGTCCATACGGAATCGACCTCAAATCCCCCGTCCGCTGGTATTACAAGACCATGATGCGGCCGCATATTACGGATCTGTTCATATGCGGCAAGGAATCCGGGGACTGGCTGTTCGGCAGGAAGAACGAAGCCCGCTTCATCCAGCTGAACAACGCCATCGACGCCCGTCAGTATGCCTACTGCCCGGAAATCCGGCAGAAAATGCGGCAGTCGCTGGGCATCGGGGAGGATCATCTGGTCATCGGCCACGTGGGGCGCTTTTATCCGCAGAAGAACCATAAGTTTATCATTGATATTTTTCAGGCTGTCCGGACGAAAAATCCCAAAGCGGTTCTGCTGCTGGTGGGAAATGACGCCGGTGAGGGCGGAAAGGAAATCCACCAGAAGGCAGAGCAGCTGGGGCTGACCCCGTGGGTGAAATTTCTGGGAACCCGCGGTGACGTGGCGGAGCTGCTTCAGGCGATGGATGTGTTTCTGTTTCCGTCGCTGTTCGAGGGGCTTTCCGTCGCCAGCATCGAGGCGCAGGCCGCCGGATTGCCGGTGCTGATCTCCGACAGCGTCCCGATCGAGTGCAGGAAAACGGATCTGGTTCATGTCCTGCCCTTGAGCGCACCGCCGGAAGAATGGGCAGACAGCGTTCTGGAGCTTGCCAGAATCCCACGCCGCAATACTTATGAGGAAATCAGGGACGCAGGCTTTGACGTTGTGGAGAACGCCAAGTGGCTGCAGGCGTTTTATTTACAGGCAGCGCAGAGATAGGAGGGAGCTATGCCGATACTGACGATCTTTACGCCCGCCTACAACCGGGGACACACCCTTCCCCGTACATATGCTTCTCTCCGGCGGCAGGACTGCAAGGACTTCATATGGCTTGTGGTGGACGACGGTTCCACCGACAACACGGCGGAGCTTGTCAAAGTCTGGCAGGCAGAGGAGACGGAATTTGAGATACGCTATCTCTACAAGGAAAACGGCGGAATGCACACCGCCCACAACGCGGCCTACGCGAACATTGACACGGAGCTGAATGTCTGCATCGATTCAGACGACGCGCTGGCAGACGGCGCTGTCCGCTGTATTGTGGACCTGTGGGAGAAGACCGACCGCCGGAAATACGCCGGTATCATCGGACTGGACGCCGATATGAACACCGGAAAGGTGATCGGGACGGGCTTTCCCGAAGATATGAAGGAGACCACTCTGGCCGGATTTTACGACGCGGGCGGCAGCGGCGACAAGAAGCTGGTGTATCGCACCGACATCATGAAAGAATCGCCGCCGTATCCGGTTTTTGAGGGAGAAAAATATGTTTCTCTGGGATGGAAATACCAGCTCTGCGACCAGAAGTACAAGCTGGTGACCACCAATACGGTGCTGTGCAATGTAGAATACCAGCCGGACGGCTCCTCCAGAAACATGCTGCGGCAGTACCTGCGCAATCCCCAGGGCTTTGCGTTCATTCGCAAAGAGAATCTGAAGTACATCAGGGACTGGAAGCGGAATGTGACCGACGTGATCCACTACTGTTCCAGCAGCCAGATCAGCGGGAATCCCCACTATGTCCGGGAATCCCCCAGACCGTTTCTGACAGCGCTGTGCATCCCGGCGGGACGGCTGCTGACGGCGTATATCAGAAAGCACGAACGGAAGGGTAAAGAAAATGGCGGCAGAAAAGAAAATCGGTGTTGTGATCCCGGTCTATAACGCGAAGCGATATCTGCGGCAGTGTATCCAAAGTGTCCTGAACCAGACCTTTCAGGACTTCTGTCTGGTTCTGGTGGACGACGGTTCCAGTGACGGAAGCGGGAAAATCTGCGATACATACGCGGCGAAGGACTCGCGCGTTTGCGTGATACACCAGCCCAATCAGGGCGCGGTGCTGGCACGGGCTGCGGGCGTACTTTCGGAATATGCCCAGACGGCAAAGTATATCTGCCTGTGTGATGCGGACGATATGCTGGAACCAGACGCGCTTCGTGTCCTCTATGAGGAAGCCGGGAAGAATGATCTGGACTGCGTGTGTGCCGACATGGCAAAAATGTGGAAGGGCGTCAGATTCCGCAACAGGTTTCACGCTCCCTGCTTTGAGCAGCCCAAAGTATATTCCGGAGAGGATATTATCAACGATTTATATATCAGCTGCTTTGGTATCAGCAATTATCCCGTGTCACTGTGTGCGAAGCTCTATCGCACGGAGCTGATCACACGGGTAATGGGTTATCCCCCTGTCGTATGGTTTATGGGAGACGATTTGAGCATAACACTTCGTCTGCTGCCTGAAACGCGGCGGCTTGGCATTTTGCCAGAGGCAGTCTACAATTACCGCATCGGCGGAAACACGTCCCGGTATATGCCATACATGCTGGATGATTTCCTGCGCCTTTACCGTTTCAAAACGGAAATGCGGCAAAAACATCCCATGCCCCAGGATGCGGAGTATTTCATGGCAGTTGAACTGCTGAACGTTCTGATGACTTGGTTTGAGATGTACAAACGGCAGGGAAAGCACACTGAGATGGAACTGATAAAGGAAATCGGGCGTGTGGCCGCCCTGCCGGAAGTGCAGGATGCTTTGAGAGTGTTGCAGGATAGAAATAAAAAGCACCGGATTTCAGGATATCTGGAGCATGGGGAGTATGGCAAGATCGCGGAAATGGTGATGCAGAAGCTGAAAAAGGAAGCGCCCAGGCGGCTGCTCAGGCAGATTCTGTATTCGCTGTAAACGAACAGGAGCGTATATGATACCCAGAAAAATTCACTACTGCTGGTTCGGCAGGGGGGAAAAGCCAAGGCTGGCACAGAAATGTATTGCCAGCTGGAAAAAATACTGCCCGGATTATGAAATCATCGAGTGGAACGAAGATAACTTCGACGTGAACCGCAATGCCTATACGCAGATGTGCTATAAGGAGAAAAAGTATGCGTTCCTGACGGACTATCTGCGGCTTCTGATCGTGGAGGAGCACGGCGGCATTTATTTTGACACGGACGTGGAGGCGGTGCGTTCCTTTGATGAGCTGCTGGACAACCCGGCTTTTTTCGGCTTTGAGAATGACCGGTTCGTCAACACCGGCGAGGGCTTCGGCGCGGAACCCCATAACCCGGCGGTGCGGCAGATGCTGGCAGAATACGACCCGCTGCTGGACGGGCAGCATGGGACGATCGGCTGCCCCCGGCTCAATACGGATGCGCTGCTGAAGCTCGGGCTGGAGCTGAACGGCGAAAAGCAGAAGCTGAGCGGCGCCGTGGTATTCCCGGAGGATTTTTTCAACCCAAGAAGCAGCGTCACCGGCGAATTGCGGAAAACGGAGAATACCCATTCGATCCACTGGTATTCAGCCAGCTGGATGCCATGGCATAAGCGGCTGCGGTCGGCGATCAGCAAACCGGTGCATTTTATTCTGGGGAGGGCAAAAGGACGTGGCAGATGATACAAAGCGGATGAATGTCCTGTATTCCAGCGACGATAACTATGCCCAGCATATGGGCGTGTCGATCTACTCCCTGCTCAGGCACAACGCCGAGTTTGAAAATATCCGGCTGTACGTGATCGACAATGATATCTCGCCTGAGAACAGAGATAAACTTCGGGAAATGGTGAGCCGGTTTTCCAATGCTGAAATTATGTTTCTTCCTTTTCTTGAGTGGAAGGAAAAGCTCCGGCTGAACATGAGCTGGGACATTTCCATCAGCTCCTATGCCAGACTGTTCGTCGGAGAGATGCTGCCCAAAACGGTTGACAGAGTGCTGTATGCAGATTGCGACATGATTGTCTGCGAACCGCTCCGCGAGCTTTGGAACACGCCGCTGGACGGCAAGGTGTTGGCGGCGGTGCAGGACGGCATCAGCGCGGACACCAAGGCGGCCGTTGGATTGCAGGCCGGAATGCGCTATTTCAACGCGGGACTGCTTCTGATCGATCTGGCGGAATGGCGCGCCCGGAAAATGGGGGAAAGGTGCATGTCCTTTATTGACGGACACGGGGGCAATGTCGTCCACCACGATCAGGGCGTCCTCAACGGCGTGCTGATGGGAGATTATGTAAACTTGCCCATAAAAGACAATCTCATGGCCATCCATTACATGCTCAGCCGGGAAAAGCTGCTGAAATATTTTCACGAGGAAGCAGGCTTTTACCCTCAGGAGGAAATAGAGGCCGCGAAAAAGGCACCGGTGATCCTGCATTACACCCCCAGCTTCACCAGCAGACCGTGGTGCAGGGATTGCAGGCACCCGTTAAAGGCGCTGTACTGGGAAAATCTGGCGCAGACCCCGTGGAGGGGAGCCGCGCCGGAAAAATCGAAGGATAAGTGGTATGTAAAACTGATGAACTGGAGATATCGGAATCTCCCGTTCTGACAGGGGGGGCACGGAATGATAAGCGTTATTGTGCCGGTGTACAATGGTTCGGCGTACATCGAGCGGTGCATCGATTCCATTACCGGAAGCACGTTCCGGGATATTGAGATCATCGTCGTTGAAAACGGATCGACGGACAATACATGGGAGGTACTGGAAGCGCTGGCGGCCGGAGATAGCCGGATAAAACCGATCTCCACGGAGATACGCGGGCTGTCCAACGCGCGGAATATCGGCATTGACCATGCGTCGGGGGACTGGATCGCTTTCGTTGACGCCGACGACTACATCAGCCCCTTGATGTATGAACGGCTGGCGGAAGCGGCGCGGACACACGGTGCAGATCTGGTGCTGTGCGATTTTGCACAGGGGACGGAAGAACATTTCGACTTTACGGAGGCAAACCGCCCGGCAGAGGGCTGCAACGCGGCGGAGGAACTGACAAGGGACGATTACTTCCGGAGAACATACCTTCGGGCGCAGTACAAATACAGCGTGGCATGGAACAAGCTGTTTCGCCGGGAAACGATGGGAAACATTCGATTCAACCCGAGCCTGCACTACATTGAAGACAGAAACTTTGCGATTCAATTTGTCCTGAACAGTAAGAAGGTGGTTTCCATTTCCGAACCCCTGTACTACTACTATCGGAACGGGAATTCTATCTCCAATTCGGCAAGCCAGCGGCAGAGGGTCGGGCAGGTATACGATACGCTTGAGGATATCGATATTCTGGAGCGCTCCGGGGAGAAACTGCTTTACAGCGACTGCGCCTACGCGAATCTGCTGCAGCTGGCGGACTTCAGGCTGCGTCAGGCGAAAAAGTACCACATGGACGATGTGCAGCAGGAGCTTCGCCCAATCATCGCCAGAGCAAGGAAAGCTGTGATAAAGGGAGAACTGCCGCTTAAGGAAAAGCTCCGGTTTTTAGGGGAGCACTACTATTATGTGCTTCAGGGCTTACGAAAAAAGTGATTGGAACAGAGCATGAAGCAGAAAATCATCATACTGCATTTTAATATGGAGCTTGGCGGGGCGGAGAGCAGTCTGCTGGGGCTGCTGGATACCATCGATTATGACCGTTATGACGTTGACTTGTTCCTGTATGCCCATGAGGGCGAACTGATGTCGATGCTCAACCCCAATGTCCGTCTGCTTCCCGAGATGAAGGCGTACCGGGCGCTGACGGAATCCATGAAACAGAATTTTGCGCAGGGCTGCATCCCGATTGGGATGGCGAGGGCCGCGGCGAAGATCAGATCCGGCCTTTCCAGAGGCCCGATGCAGAGCGGACATAGCTACAAGCAGTATTTCCACAAGCTGTGCATCCCCTATCTTCCGGACATTCCGGGAGACTACGACCTTGCGATCAGCTTCAATGACCCGCATTACATCGTCGGGAAAAAGGTCTCCGCGAAGGTCAGGATGTCATGGTTCCACACCGATGCTTCTCAGATGGTCTTCTGCGACGCCATCGAGAAGGAAATGTGGGGGATGTCCGACTACGTGGTGAACGTGTCGGATGCGTGCAAGCAGGCGTTTGACGCGAAGCACGGCTATCTGACGAACAAGTCCATTGTTGTGGAAAATATGCTGTCAAAGAACCTTGTGCAAAGCAGAAGCGCGGCATTTTCCGCCGAGCGGGAGATGCCGTCAGACGGCAGCATTCGCCTGCTGTCGATTGGCCGGTTCTGCGCTGCCAAGAATTTTGACAATGTGCCGGATATCTGCCGCCGGATATTGGCTTCGGGCTGCAATGTAAAGTGGTATCTCATCGGCTACGGCGGGGATGAAGCGCTCATCCGGCAGCGGATACAGGACGCCGGGATGGAGGAGCGGGTCATCATTCTGGGGAAAAAGGAAAACCCGTACCCCTACATCAAAGCCTGCGGCCTGTACGTCCAGCCCAGCCGGTATGAGGGAAAATCGGTGACCGTTCGGGAAGCCCAGATCCTGAACAAGCCCGTGGTGATCACCGGTTACGCCACCTCCGCCAGTCAGCTGGAGGACGGTGTGGACGGCGTGATCGTCCCCATGGACAACGAAGGCTGTGCGGCGGGGATCGCGGCAGTGCTTCGGGATGAGGCGCTGCGGCAAAAACTGACCGAAAACACGAAAATAAGAGACTATACAAACGCCGGGGAGATCGAGAAGATCTACAGGCTGCTGGAAAACGTATGAAGATCAAAACAATTACCTGCCATGACGTGTACAATGTGGGCGCGAGCTTGCAGGCCTACGCGCTGGTGACCTACCTGCGCAAGCTGGGGCATGACGCCCAGATCATTGACTATAAGCCGGACTATCTGAGCAATCATTATCCGCTTTGGGGGCTGGGAAACCCCGCATATGATAAGCCGGTCATTCGGGAGCTGTATAACCTTGCGAAACTGCCGGGGCGGCTTAAGGCCAGAAACGGGGAGCGGAAAGCGGAATACGACCGGTTTACCGCGGAGTTCCTGCCGCTGACCCCGCGCCGCTACACGTCCAATGACGACTTGAAGCAAAACCCGCCGGAAGCGGACGTCTACTTTGCGGGAAGCGACCAGATATGGAACTGCTTTTTCCCCAACGGAAAAGACCCGGCGTTCTATCTGGACTTTGCGCCTGCGGGCAGCGTCAGAGCGTCCTACGCGGCCAGCTTTGCCGTGGACGACATTCCGGAGGAATGGAAGCCGGCCGTGAAGCGGCGGCTGTCCGGGCTGGATCATATTTCGGTTCGGGAAAGCTCCGGGGTGGCAATCGTGGAGCGGCTGGGCATTCCGGGGGCCGTGCAGGTGATGGACCCGGTGTTCCTGCTGGATGGCGAAGCATGGGCTTCCATTGAGAAGCCCGTTCCCAATACGGAGCCGTATGTCCTGCTGTACGATTTTGACCGCAATCCGGAGATGGTTCGCTTCGCGCGGAGAATGGCGGAGGAAAACGGATGGAAGCTGTACTCGGTGCTTTCCTGCAAAGAATGCGACAGATGCTTCGAGCAGGATGGGCCGCTGACGTTCCTGAATCTGGTACACCATGCGCAGTTTGTGGTATCCAACTCCTTCCACGCCACCGCGTTTTCGCTGATTTTCCGGAAGCAGTTCGTGGTATTCAACCGGCAGGAGCATATCAATACAAGAATGCGGGACCTTCTTTACGGCCTTGGCCTGCGGGACTGCCTGATGGACAGCGCCGGCAGGGACTGCCCGCGGATCGACTACCCACAGATTTTGGAAAGATTGGACGAGAAAGTAAGCGTGTCCAAAGCGTACATTGAAAACGTTTTGTCAGAGGGGAAACGATGAAGAAGATCCTGTTCATGATCAATTCCATGGGCGTGGGCGGCGCGGAAAAGAGCCTGTCCTCCCTGCTGAACCTGTTTGACTACCAGCGGTATGACGTGTATCTGCAGATGATAAACCGGGGCGGCACGTTTGAAAAGCTGCTGCCGCCGCAGGTGAAGATTCTGCCGTCGATACCCTATTTTCAGTTCTGCGGTCTGCCCCTTGTAAAGCAGCTGACAGCCGGGAACACCCGCTTCTTAAAGGCACGCCTGGCAGTCAGCGGACAGCTGAGAAAGAACGACCGCGCCGGTAAACCCCTCCATGCCACGCAGGTGCTTTGGAATGGTGCGCGCAATGCGTTTGACCTGCTTCCCGGGGTGTACGACGTGGCCATTGCATGGGGTCAGGGGACGCCCACGCATTTTGTTGCGGAGAAAGTTAACGCTGCGAAGAAAATCGCATGGGTCAATGCCGACTACGAGGGCGTTGGATTTAACAGAGGCTTTGACCGGGAAATTTATGGGAAATATGATTATATTTCCTGCGTTTCGGAGCAGCTGTCGGAAAAATTCAGAGAGGTCTTTCCCGAATACGCCGAAAAAGTGGTAACGGTTTACGACATCAACAGCGAAAAGCTCATAAGAAGCATGGCGGAGGAACCGGCCGATTTGCCGTCCCTTCACGGAACGGTGATAACGACCGTGGGACGATTGGTGACGCAGAAGGGGTATGACATTGCGATTGAAGCCGCCCATATTCTGAAGGAACAGGGCGCAGACTTTACCTGGATGGTCTGCGGTGAAGGCCCGGAGCGGAAGATGCTGGAAGAAAAGATCGGCCAATATGGTTTGCAGAAGGATTTCATTCTGTTGGGAGTGCAGGCAAACCCCTACCCCTATATGAAAGCGGGAGATATTTACGTGCAGACTTCCCGCTTTGAGGGCTACTGCCTGACGCTGACCGAGGCCAGAATTCTGAACCGCCCCTGCGTGGCAACCGATTTTGACGTCGTATATGACCAGATGGTACAAGGTGAAAACGGCCTTGTGGTGGAAATGACCCCGGAGGCCGTAGCGGAGGGAATTCTGCGTCTGATGCGCGACCCTGCTTTGTATGCCCATATCCGCCAGTACCAGCAGTCCGAGGAAAAGGGAAACGAGGGGGAAATTCAGCGGGTTTTCCGGATTCTGGAAGAATGAAAAGGAAGACGGAAGAGCGACCCCTGCGGAACCATTCGCGGTGAAGCATACGAACATGACTGTGCCGTCAGACGGCGCTTTCCCAATGTCTAAGCTAAGGAGATCAAAAAGTGAAAGGGTCCAGAACGCAGAAATCTGTCACAAATACAGTGGTATCGTTTGCCTCGCAGCTGATCGTGATTCTGCTGGGGTTCCTGTCCCGGCGGGTCCTGATCTACAGTGTGGGCGTGGAATATCTGGGCATCAACGGCCTGATGAGCAACATCCTGACCATTTTCTCGCTGGCGGAGTCCGGTATAGGACTGGCGATCGGTTATGCGCTGTATAAACCTCTGGCGGAAAACGATATTGAACAGGTCAAATCGCTGATGCGGTTTTTCAAGTATACTTACCGCGCTCTGGCGATAGGAACGGCTGCGATCGGGATAGCATTTTACCCGCTGCTTCCATTCTTCCTGAAAGACAATACCGCGCCGGATGCCAATCTCGTGTATTGGCTGTTCCTGCTTGGTTCGGTGTCCTCCTATTTGTGGGTCTATAAAACGACGCTGAACACCTCGGACCAGAATAAGTATCTTTATACCATCGCAAGCACCATTGCGCAGATCGTGGTGCTGGTGCTGAAGGTGCTGATACTGTATTTTGCGCAGAATTATATTCTGTACCTTGCTGTTGACATCGGCACGACCATTGTCAAGAACCTGATTTTCTGCCGCATTGTTGACAGGCGGTATCCATATCTGAAGGACAAGAACGTCCGGAAGCTTGACCCCGAAGTCCGCAAGAGCCTGTTTACAAACATCAAGGCGCTTTTTCTGGGGAAGGTGGGCTATATCATTTCCCAGTGTTCCGACAATCTGGTTATTTCCTCGCTGGTCAGCGTGACCGCCGTGGGTATGTACAGCAATTACACGACCCTGATCACTTCTGTTTCCGGGTTTGTGACCACCTTCTCCAGCGGTGTTACAGCCAGCATGGGCAACCTGATCGCAAGCGAAACGAAGGAGCGGGCATACGAAGTGTACAAGCGGGTAGATTTTATCAACTACTGGCTGTATACGTTCACGGCGACCTGCCTGCTGTGTCTGGTAGAGCCGTTCGTCGCGATCTGGCTGGGGCAGGACTTTGTGCTGACAAAGACCATTTTGATTCTGGCAGTTGCGATATACTATTTCAAGGGGATCAACTCCGGGATCGACATTGCCAAAAACGCGGCCGGGCTGTATTACCCGGACCGGTTTATCCCGATGGCGGAAGCCATTGCAAACATGGTGATCTCTATCGTTCTGGCAAAGCGGTACGGCATTGCCGGTGTTCTGTTTGGCACGCTGGTCAGTTTCCTTGCCCTGTCCTTCTGGGCAAAGCCCTATTTTGTCTGCCGGGACGTATTCGAGGTCTCCTTTGCCAGATACGCTGTCCGGGAGGGGCGGGAGATTGTGGTTTCCGTTCTGGTTGCCGCTGGAACGTGGTATGCGGTTTCACTGGTGTCGCTGGAAAATGTGCTGCTGAGCTTTGGTGTGAAGGCGCTGCTCGCTCTGGCGCTATCCAACGGTCTTCTGCTGCTGGTTTATTTTAAGACGAGCGAATTTCAGTACCTCCGCGGGCTGCTGGAAAGCGCGGCAAACCGTATTGGGAAACGGAAAAAACATGAATAAACTTTTTTGGCTGATTTATATACAGCCGCTGCACAGGATCATGATCTTCATGATCCTGGCGGCGGTTCTGTGGGGATATCTGGGGAAAAGGGAACAGGGCAGCAGGCGGTGGCGGATACTCACAACGCGGCCGTTTTTGCCGGGATCGCGGCGGTGATCTTCTATATGACGGTCTGCGCAAGAGGGGAAGAAACGGCGGAAGCTGTGCTTGTTCCATTTCAGAACTTCCGGGAGGCCAGAGAGCAGCCGGAACTGTACCGGTCGATGCTGATGAATGTTCTGCTGTTTTTCCCCATCGGGCTGTCCCTGTCGTTCGTGCTGGGGAAATGGAAGCTGTCCGTCCCCGTCACGGTCGTGCTGGCGTGCCTTTCTTCGGCGGGAATTGAATATTTGCAGTACCGTTACAGTCTGGGAAGATGCGAGGTGGACGACGTCATCATGAACACGCTGGGAGCGCTGTTGGGCTGCTCGGCCCGGTGGATATCCCACAGTTGGAAAAGGAAATAGACAGACCGCGCTTTTTGGAAAATCCGTTTGGGGAGAACGGTTTCCCTCCTTCGACATGTCTTGACTTTTGACAAAAAATGCTTTATACTGTATCTGTGTTTATATATGCATCCGTACCCCGCCGCGCGGGGGCGCGGAACGCTTTTTACAGACGGGGGGACGAAGGAATGCGCGTACATGGAAATTGCCGGCGGCTGACTGCGGTTCTGCTTTCGCTGACGCTTCTTTGCGGCATCGCCGCCCTCCCTGCCACCGCCGCGTCTGTTGGCGAAGTGGTACGTGCGGGCATTCCGGAAAACGCGGTTCCCGGTGATATCCGGATCACGACCTACGCCGTGCCGAATGAGGCGCAGATGGCGGGTCTGCGGGAGGATGCCGCACAGAAGACCCCTGACGGATTTGTTTTTTACGGCTGGTACGTAACAGGAGAGGAAGTAAGCTTCGCCATTGCCGACAGCGGGCTTGAAAACTGGCTCTGTGAGATTTATGCCGACGTGGCGCAGGACGAGGATTGCAGACTCGTGCTGCAATACCTGTACATCCCCGCGGAGGTGAAGGCCCCTGCGGAACCGACGGCGGCCGTCGAGGAGACGGCTCCCGCAGTTACCGAGGAAGCAGCTTCGGAGACCACCGGAGAGGAAGTCCCGGCGGAGACCCAGAGCGAAGAAAAGAAGGTCATTTCCACCATTCCGCAGTATTTCCAGAACGACTACCCCTACACCATGTACGGCAGCGGTACCATTGCGACCAGCGGATGCAGCATCGTTTCTCTGGCCATGGTGGCAAGCTACCTGACCGACCATGAATACACCCCCGACGAGCTGGCGCACTATTTCGGCGGACGGGCGATCAACAACATTGCCCGGCTGGAATACGGCAACAAGACGCTTCAGCTTGCCTGTAAGAAGGCAGCGAACTGGCACGTTGTCTACAAGGCGCTGCAGGAGGGGCAGGTCGCCATCGTGCTGATGAACCACAACTCCATCTTCACCAATTCCCAGCACTTCATCGTTCTCGCCGGCATCAATGAAAACGGGAAGATCATCGTCAACGACTCCAACCGGGACAATTACGACTTCTGGCAGCTGAAAAAAGGCTTCGAGGAAGGCTTTAACCCGGAAGACATTCTGCTGGGCTACGACGGCGCGTGGATCTACGACAAGAGCGCCATGCCGGAGGAACCTTTCATTTACTACGAGGAAACGCCCGAACGGGGCGAACCCCGGTACGCGGATATTGAGCTGAGTCAGGATGACATCAAGCTCCTGGCGAAGGTCGTCTGGGTGGAAGCCCAGGGTGAATGCGCCGAAGGCCAGCAGGCCGTTGCGGAGGTGGCGCTGAACCGGATCGCCTCCGACAGCTTCCCTGATAACCTCCATGACGTGATCTACGGGCAGGGACAGTTCCGTTCCGTGCCCCGTCTGGACAAGGCGGAACCCTTCCAGGCGCAGTACGAGGCCATTGAAAGAGCGATCTACGGCCCCTATATCTTGCCGAAGGAAGTGGTGTATTTCGCCACGAAGCCCACCAACAGCAACATCTGGGGACAGATCGGCGGACATATCTTCTGCTACGGAAACGATTATGTCGCCGCTGCGGAGGAATCGTAAACAACCGAAAATGAAATTGACCCCCGCCATGCTGATGTGTACCCAGTTTTCTGGACACCGTTATTTGAATTGAACAACTAGACATCATGGATGCTTCCCGGAATTTTACGGGAGGCATCCATTTTGTTCTGGTTTGAATTCTTATGTTGTTATAGTAATAATCAATATAGTCCGAGATTGCTTTTAATACTATTTCCTGATTAAAATCAAAGATTTTAATCAGGAAATAGTATTAGTCGTCGGATGTGTTTTCCCAATCGGAAAAACACATTAGATAGTAGTCGCACTCGTCACATGCAATTTCGTAATCGGGATTCTCCCCGTTGTGCCGGCATAGCTCGCCGTGATAGCTGGGGGCCAATTCCTCATCCACGCTTATCCTCTCCGTTCGTTGGGATTCCACACATATATTATATGTCTTTTATCGTAGATATGCAATACCGCATCCTAAAAATATAATGGTTTTTACGATGGAGGTGGTATTGTGATCAGCTATGAACCCCTGTTCAGGACGATGAAGGAAAAAGGAATCACGTCCTACAGACTGTTCAAAATGGGCTTTCCCCAGTCGAATTACTACGCCATGAAGCACGGAGAAAACGTGTCCACCAATACCATCAACGAGCTGTGCATCCTGCTGGAATGCGATGTATCCGATATTATGAAATTCGAGCCGAAACAAGAGTGAACGTCCCGGACAGGTACAGTCCGGGATTTTTCTGTCAAAAGGGAGACCCCCGCTTTCATTGAAAGCGGGGGCGGTTCGTTTTACTTACCGTTCAGCGGATATCATACACAGATTTAACCGTCAGATTCTGTTCCAGCTCCTCCACGCTGCGGGAGGTCTGCACCGTCACGCGGTAGGGCGCGGGGGCGGTGAGAGCGAAGAAGTTGTCGGACAGAACGCAGTCAAAGTCCCGGAAGTCCAGAAAAACGCCCTTGGCAAATACATCTGCCTGAACGGAAATTTCCGCCCCACCGGGGACGGGGGCGATCCGGACGTCAAACGCCGGCTTGCGCCACTGGAAATGCTTGGCAGGCACCAGCAGTTCCACCTGACGCATAAGGAAGCGGCCCTGCTCATCGTACAGGTCGGCATACAGGAAGGTGTCGTAGGGATCGCGGCTGTCCACGCGGTAGGTCAGCACATCTCGGGAGGACAGTGCTTCCACCTCCACATCCCGGCGAAGCCCGTCCAGCACGGTCAGATTCCCCCGGCACATGGCCAGATGAATGTGGCCGCGGAAACCGGCGCGGGTCTCGTTGGCAATGTTGACGGTGAGCGCCCCGTTTTCCAGAAACAGGCCCATGGCCACGGGGGCGTAGAACTTCCGGGCGGCGTAGTGCAGTGCTTTGTAGCGCCCGAAGCAGTCCACGCTGGACCAGGAGGCCACCGGCCAGCAGTCGTTGAACTGCCAGTAGGTAGAGCCCATGCAGTACCCCCGCTGACGGCGGAAGTGTTCCACGCCGTATTTGATGGCGTCCGCCTGCAGCAGCTGGGACGCGTACACCAGATTCTCGAAAGCGGCAGGATACAGGTAATTGTCCGCCAGATACCGCAGGATCTTCCCGTTGCCGTCCCGGCACTTCTGATGGTTCTCCATGACGCGGGAGAAGCAGTTCAGGTCTTCCTCCCGGGCGAAGGTGCGGATGGTTTTCATGGATGGGAAGCTCTCGAAGCCATACTCGGAGCAGAAGCGGAAGCGTTTCTGCCGGTAGGTGGTGAAGGGGACGCCGCCGTGCCAGACCTCCCAGTAGTGGGTGTCGCCCTTGGCGGGGTTGTCCGGGTCGTCAAAACCGCCGCCGGAGGAGGGACTGGACGGCCAGTAGTAGGTGTCCGGCGCATAAGTCTCGCACAGCTCCGGCAGCAGATGACCGTACAGGCGGGTGTAGTCGTCCCGCACCAGCTGATTGTCCCGGGAGCCCCAGTTGATGACGCCGCTTTCCATCTCGTTGTTGCCGCACAGCAGGGCGAGGGAAGCGTGATGGTGCAGCCGCTTCAGGTTGCAGATGGCTTCCTGCGTGAACTCCTCGGCCATCTCCGACGTCAGATAGATGTTGGCGCAGGCGACCATGAAGTCCTGCCACACCAGCAGGCCGTATTGATCGCACAGCTCGTAGAAGCGGCTGTCGGGGTAGTACCCGCCGCCCCAGACCCGCAGGGTGTTGAAGTTGGCGTCCACAGCCTGACGGACGATGGTTTCCCACCGCTGGTCGGTGATGCGGCTGAGCAAATTGTCCATGGGAACCAGATTCGCGCCCATGGAAAAAATTTTCACGCCGTTCAGCACAAAGCAGAATTCGCTGCCCTTGCCGTCCGCGTCCGGCTCCGTGCTGACGGTGAGGGTGCGCAGGCCGAGCTGTTTGTGGCAGCGGTCAATGACTTCGCCGCCGCAAACCAGCTCCACATCCAGACCATAAAGGGGCTGGTCGCCGTAGCCCCTTGCCCACCACAGCTTCGGGTTATCCACTTGGATAATGCCGTGGCCGTTTTTCAGGAGAACGCGCTTGCCGTCGAAGTCTGCGTAGATTTCGCACCCGGCGTGACATTTGGTGGTCACGTCCAGCTCCACCGAGACGCTGCCGTTTTCGTGGTGCTGGCGGACGGCCACGCCGTCGAAACGGTCCACGTTCCAGCCCTTCAGCTCCACGCCCCGGAAAATGCCCATGTCCGGCAATGTGGGGCCCCAGTCCCAGCCGGACTGGTACATGGCCTTGCGCAGATGGGCGGCACCGGGGAGGGTGTCGCCGTCGTTCATGTACAGGTAGTGCTTGTGCTGCTGTTGGGCGAAGTAGCGCCGGGGGGACTTGAATTCCAGCCGGAGGGTGTTTTCCCCGGCTGTCAGCAGAGGCTTGACCTCGTAGACGTACTCCCGGTGCATATTTTTGACCTTGCCCAGCAGGGTGCCGTTCAGGTAAATATGGCAGATGGTGTCAAGCCCATGAAATACCAGCTCGATATGTTCCCGCGTGAACAGAGCGGGCGGGGCGGAAAAGACGGATTCAAAGACGCAGTCCTTTTCGGCCAGATATTGCAGCTCCCGCTCATTTGTGCCGTAGAAGGGGTCGGGGATTTTTCCGTGGTCATAGAGCACGCTGTACATGGTGCAGGGCGCCTGACAGGACAAAGGCCCGAAGTTGTCATAGTACAGTGTCCAATCTTGAATGTTCATGAAGGTTCCTCCAGATTCGGGATTTGCTGTTATTATGGCGCAAAACGGCGAAGGTTTCAAGTCCCAATCTTCCGGGGCGGCCATCGGGGAAGAAAGAAGGTCTGAAACCGCAAAATTCGCAAAAAAAGGATTGCCAAACGGTGCAAAGCATGTTATAATGCTTTGTGTGTCCGGCCGAGGGGCGCCGCGCCAACATTGGGATGTCGCCAAGCGGTAAGGCACCAGACTTTGACTCTGGCATTCGTCGGTTCAAATCCGGCCATCCCAGCCAAATCTGATCCGCTAGCTCAGTTGGCAGAGCAACTGCCTTTTAAGCAGTGGGTCTGGAGTTCGAATCTCCAGCGGGTCACCAAATCCCCTAGAAGCTCTAGCGCTTCTAGGGGATTTTGCATACTCTGACTCCTTGTGTCAGACCTACTGCCTGAACCTCAATTTTGGAGAAAGGCAGTGGGTCTAATTTATGGCAAAAATGCGGATTCAAATGACGCAAAAAAGTTGGAGAATTGAAGAGGCATTTCCACGGTTTGTGAAAACGCAAGCGGCAAGGGGGGTGACGGATAAGACAATTCTTACTTATAACCGACACTTCCACGCTCTGAGCTACCACCTGGACATGACGAAGACTTTTGACGAACTGACGAAGGACGATCTGGATTCCATGCTTGTTTCCCTTCGTAAAAGCGGCGTGTCCCCCAATACAATCAGCAGCTATGCAAGAGTATTCCGAACATTCCTGAAATGGTGCAGAGGAGAGGGCTACACGGATTTAAGTCTTCCCAATATTCAGGACAAGGAAACCGTAAAAGGGTCTTACGCAGACGAAGAACTGATCGCCCTTTTGAAAAAGCCAGCAAAGGACTGCGAATTCCGGAATTGGGTGATTGTGAACTTCTTAATCAATTCCGGCTGCCGTGCAGGAACCATTCGCAGCATTCAAAACAGAGATGTTTCTCTGACAGATAAGCGGGTCATCTACCGCCACACCAAAACAGGAAAATTGCAATCGGTTCCGCTGTGCAGCCAAATGGTAAAGATTCTATCGGAATATATGGTCATTCGTGGCGGCGCACCTGAAGACTATTTGTTCTGTACGGTTTACGGGGAAATGATGTCTGAAAACGCTTTGGCTTGTGCAATTAAAAAGTATAACCATCGGCGGGGCGTTTCCCGAACAAGCATCCACCTGTTCCGCCACACCTTTGCCCGAAAGTACCTTGTGGATTGCGGCGGGGATGCCTTTATGCTCCAAAAACTGCTTGGGCACAGCACTCTTGCCATGACGAAACACTATTGCGCTATCTACGATACGGATTTGACAGATAGCTACGACAACCTTTCCCCATTGGCGGATAATGTACAATAAATTGCGCAAATTGAAAACCGCATAAAAGAAGACATAGCT
>OHJU01000513.1_pt1 | contig 20697 bp, 14 predicted proteins | sample 1568711 | NCBI WGS metagenome assembly OHJU01 (sample SAMEA3879574, study PRJEB24766) | human gut metagenome | biome: human-associated habitat; feature: feces | place: USA | collected 1985/1987 | reverse complement strand
TGAAATTGTGTTTGTTAAGCCCCGCTAAATCTTGAGTACTAGGGCTTAATTTATAATTTCTTTGTGCTAAGCCCCGTTGAAACTTAGAAAGTGGGGCGTAAATTTTTAAAATGTTTCAGATAAGCCCCGTTGGCGTTCTGAAAGCGGGGCGTAAATCTTAAAATGTTTCAGATAAGCCCCGTTGGCGTTCTGAAAGCGGGGCGTAAATCTTTAAAATGTTTCAGATAAGCCCCGCTAGTGTTTCGATAGTGGGGCGTAATCTACCAAAATTCTACAGTATACCCCGATGACTTCCAAGCAGAAAGATTCAATACGCATATGTGGCTATAGGGAAACACCAAAAGGAAACATAGAGAAAATCAGAAAAGTACCATGATACAACATGAAATGTAACAAAAAAAGTCCTTGAAAATCAAGGACTTTACAATGAATCGGAGTGGCGGGATTCGAACTCGCGACCTCCGCCTCCCTAAGACGGCGCTCTAACCAAGCTGAGCCACACCCCGAAACGCAAGTAAGATAATACCATGGAATTTTACAAAAAGCAAGAGTTTTTTTATAAAAAGTTAATTTGCCCATTTTGAGTCTATTGTCGTACAATATAATGAGTATAAGGAAGTCAACATGTTTACATGATTGACGAACGACAACCTTAGCGAATGAATATCCTGTGAAGTAAGATGTAGAGTACGATGGTACGAATGCGTGAGCTTATAATAGAATTACATAAGCTATATCGAGGAAGAACAGAAAATAATACATAAAACAGTGGAGGACAGGTTATGACCAATACAACGAAACTGGCGTTGGAAGCAGCTTTGAAAAAAGAACTTCTCATGAAGTCTCTGGATAAGATCACCATTAACGAACTTGCAGAGGACTGCGGCATCAGCCGCATGGCTTTTTACTATCATTTCAAGGACATCTATGATCTGGTAGAGTGGGTCTGTGTGGAGGACGGCACGAAGGCACTGCAGGGGAAGAAGACCTACGAGAACTGGCAAGAAGGCTTCTGCCAGATTTTCGAGGCAGTGCTGGAGAACAAACCTTTCATTATGAATATCTACCGCTGCGTGGATCGCCAGAAGATCGAAAGCTACTTAAACAAGCTGACCTATCAGCTCATTGCGGACGTGGTGGAGGAAAAATGTGCCGGCATGCAGGTAGCGGAGGAACACAAGGAATTCATTGCCGGATTTTACAAATACGGTTTTGTGGGTGTGATGTTAGACTGGATCGACCGGGGAATGAAGGACGATTATCATAAGATCGTTGAAGAACTGGCAATCACTCTTTACGGAAACATCAGTCGCTCCATCGAAAATTTTGAGCAGACAGAAAAGAAAGTCTGAAATAGTATAAGTACTTTACAAAAAGGGCAGGATGATAAAAACTTTATCATTTGCCCTCTTTTGTAAATTGGTTTTCTTATAAAAAAGAAGTAGGATACTACTTGTAAACAGAAAAACATTTGAGAGTCATCAAAGAAAGGTGGTAATCATTATGGCAAAAAAGAATAATATCGGACTGGGACTGGCAGCGCTGGCAGTAGGTGCAGGCGCAGTGGCAGCAGTAACCAAGGGACATAAGGCAGAGGTGAAGAAAGAGGAGAGAAAGGCAGCTGTCAAGGCAGCCAAGAAAGACTACCGCAATACCGAGCTTGGAAGATACGACAAGAACAGTAAGGGCATCTATTATTCAAACGGTAACTACGAAGCCTTCGCAAGACCTAAGAAGCCCGCAGGAGTGGACGAGAAGAACGCTTACATCGTAGGCAGCGGTCTGGCATCTTTAGCAGCAGCGTGCTTCCTGGTACGTGACGGACAGATGCCCGGTTCCCATATTCACATCTTAGAGGCAATGGATATCGCAGGCGGTGCCTGTGACGGTATTTTTGATCCTGCCAGAGGCTACGTCATGCGTGGCGGACGTGAGATGGAGAACCATTTTGAATGTCTGTGGGATCTCTTCCGCAGCATTCCATCCATCGAGACACCTGGTGTTTCTGTACTTGATGAATATTACTGGCTGAATAAGGAAGACCCCAACTATTCTCTCTGTCGTGCAACGGTAAACTGCGGCAAGGACGCACACACAGACAAGAAGTTCGAGCTTGACAAGGAATCGGCAATGGCGCTCTCAAAGCTCTTCTTGACACCCGAAAAGGATCTTGAGGACAAGAAGATTTCGGAGGTTCTCCCCGACAGCTTCTGGAGTACGAATTTCTGGCTTTATTGGCAGACAATGTTCGCTTTCCAGCGCTGGTCGAGCGCTCTTGAAATGAAGCGTTATCTCTGCCGTTACGTTCATCATATAGACGGACTTCCGGACTTCAGCGCACTGCGCTTCACAAAGTACAACCAGTACGAGAGTATGATACTTCCGCTTGTAAAATATCTTGAGGCTCACGGCGTTCGCATCGAGTACGGAATGGACGTGAAGAATGTCATAATCAAGGATGACGGCGGCAGGAAGATTGCAAAGCAGATAGTCTATATAAAGGACGGAAAGCAGCAAACGATAGATCTTATCGAGGATGACCTCGTGTTCATCACAAATGGTTGCTGTACCGACACATCCTGCTACGGCGATCAGACCCACGCCCCCGATTTATCCGGTGTAAAGAACGGATTCGGTGAATCGTGGGATATGTGGAAGGCTATTGCGGCACAGGCGAAGAACGGCGAATACGGCAACCCCGACAAGTTCTGCAGCGATGTTGACGCTACGAACTGGATGAGCGCCACAGTAGCAACCTCGGACGATGAGATAATCAGATATATTATGAATATCTGCAAGCGTGACCCACGCATGGGTAAGGTAACAACAGGCGGTATTGTCACCGTAAAGGACAGCACGGAAAACTGGTATCTTTCGTGGACGATAAACCGTCAGCCACAGTTCAAGTCGCAGGATAAGAATATGGTTCTTGTGTGGCTGTATTCCCTTAACACAAACAAGGAAGGCAACTATGTAAAGAAAGCAATGCGTGATTGCACAGGCGAGGAGATCTGCCGTGAGTGGCTCTACCACATCGGTGTACCGACAGAAAAAATCAATGCGCTTGCCAAAAACTCCTGCAACACCACAACGTGCTATATGCCTTATATAAACGCATTTTTCCAGCCGAGAAAGGAATCCGACAGACCTAAGGTAGTGCCGGACGGCGCAGTAAACTTCGCTTTCATCGGTCAGTTTGCCGAAACGCCCCGTGACACCATCTTCACTACCGAGTATTCTATGCGTACCGGTATGGAATCTGTCTACACCTTGCTTGACATTGACCGTGGCGTTCCTGAGGTATGGGGAAGCAAATATGATGTCCGTGAGCTTCTGCGTGCTTGCTACTATGCTATAGACAAGAAGCCGATAACGGATATAAAGCTCTCATTCAAGGAAAAGATGCTGCTTAAAGTCGTAATGAAAAAAGTCAAAGGTACCGATGTCGAACTGCTCTTAAAGGAGAGCGGCCTTATAGAATAACATCCGCCGGCGGCACTATCCGCAAAATAAATTTCAGCAAAGGCTCCGACTTGCACTGTCGGAGCCTTTTCGCTATCCATAAATATGCTCATAAATAAAACCCTTGAAAGCCTCAGCCTTCAAGGGTTTTGTTGTGGGAGGACTATAAAATAGATTTTTTCGCCTTTTCTTATTCAATTGCTTTCAATTCTTTTTCTAACACATCTGCAAAACGCTGAACAACCTCGCCAAGTGTTTCAGCATAGTCGAATGTATCTTTATCATATCGGTACTTTAACGGGCATTTGCGGACATTCAATGCGGTTGTTAGAGCGTGCACATCCGGGCAGAGATTGTTTTGAAGCGCCCATTCTGCCGCTTTTGTTTTAGAAATAATCTTGCCTGTGCGAAGTATGTATATGCAACGAGATATATCCAACAGCCAACCGAAAGAATAAAAATTTCTTCCGGTGCTTTGTGCGTACTTTCTTATAGTCTTATAGTGACGATTTACATCGGCATACAACTCATGTAAATCCGGATATCTCAGTTCTTTTCGTATATCCTTCCCGTACAAAAGAAGGCTGCTCTCAATCAGTTCTGTTTTGCCAAAGCCATCTAGCAAATACCTGTCGGTAATTCTCTCTCCGCTTGTACCCCAATAAACCACTCGGTCATCAGCGTTTGCGAGAAAGGCACTTCTGGTGAGCATAGCGCCCTCAAAAGAACGGTAATAAAGATTATCGGGTTCATCTGCGAGCATAGTCCGGCGGAGATTTACAAGCAAATTTGCCTGTGACTCGGATATTTGCTTCTCCGTCAGGACTAAAATATCAATATCGCTCCAACCCAATCTGAAATCATTCAATGCAGACGAACCGTACAAATATATTGTAGGGTCACAGTCCGCAAGAATACGGCTGATTTCCCGAACCATACCGTTAATAGACATCTGTCTGGCTTTTCGCTCTGCGCCGGCGGGGAAAAGGACAAATTTTTGATTTGGGTAATCGAATTCCTCTATAAGCTCATCCGCAACAAAACCGAATTTCTCATACAATGTTCTTGGTGCAATTCCTTTTACATCATCAGCCCGAAATGTAGAAACCGATATTTCTTTTGCCCTGTCTAAATTGGCAAGCGCCTCAACCATAAGCATTGTAGCCACACCGCGGCGACGGTATCGGGGTGCAACTGCGAGACAGCAGATCATGTTGTGTTCCCTCGAAAACAATATAACTCCTGCAATTTCGGCTTCTTCTTTTACACAAACAGCCTGTCGTTTATCCATAAATTTCAGGACGCTGGTTTTATGCTCATTTAGCTTTTCCTGTGTTTCAAGCCCCGGAAAATCCCATCGAACCTCTGTTATTAAGTCCATCCATTTTTCAATATCTTCAGGTACGCCATAAAGAAGCTGCACAGTATTTCACCTCAGTTCATTGTGTGCTTTAGCTGCAAAAAAGGTTGTTTTACTTATAGATTTTTGATTTCTATCTGCCTGCGTATTGGGTGTTCGGTTGTGTGAGAGTTCAAAACCTTATATAAAGGGAAAACGACCGATTTACATCTACAAAAACGGTCGCTGAAATTTTGCCGTATAAAACGGTGAAAACCCCGATAAAATCAGGGTTTTCACGGGCTATATCTTTTTTATAGCCTCTTGATGGCGCAGACGGTGAGATTCGAACTCACGTGCGGTTGCCCGCAAACTGATTTCGAGTCAGCCCCGTTATGACCACTTCGATACGTCTGCATATATCCCGTGATATCTTCCGACATCACAACGATAATATTATACACCAAAAAAAGAGCTTTGTCAATCATTTTTTATCTTTTCCTGTTCCGAATGCTCTTGAGATTATACTCAGCAGTAAAAATATCATTATTACATCAAGAGTGCCGAGCAGTATGCTTACAACAGGCATATCCTGCACACATTTTACCGTAACGATAGTCAGTATCGCAATTATTGCAATGAAAGCAAGTGATATCAGCACACAGCAGATTATCCTTAACGGTTTCGGCAGTCTGTGACTTGTGCCTGCTGTTGTTCCTACGTCGAAAAGTATATCGCATAGCATCTTAATAATGAGATCCATATTACTTTCCTCCTGCGATTTCCGACAGCTTCAGCGTTGCGTCAACGCTTATTTCACGGCTTTTGTAAATGCCCTTGTCGGCAAGCTCAAGCGCCTGCTTTGCATATTTTATTGCCGCCGCTTTATCTCCGCTGTTCATAGCTTTTTCCGATAAAGCTATACAACAGCGTGCCGTTATCGCTTGCCCCTCGTCGTCAAACTCACTGCCGTTGAGCTTTTCCGCCGCCTTTATGCAGTCGGAATAATCGCTGTCCTTGTACAGTCGCTTTACCGTTATAAGCTGTTGTGCGTTTCTGTCGGGATCTTCCTCGCCCTGCACCTCGTCGGATATAAGACTTCCTGCTGGCAGGTCAAGCCGTCCTGCCAGATATTCAAGCGTTTTCACGGACGGGCAGGCGTTTCCGCTTTCGATACGGCTGAGCATATTTCTTGTAATGAACGTTCCGACAAGCTCGGATTGAGTCATCTTCTTGGCAAGTCGTGCTTCTTTAATTCTTTTTCCCAGTTCTTCAGAATTCATATTCTCACTCCTTCCGCATTGATAAAGTATTTATCGTTCAGACGGTTACGGATAATTACCTTTAAAAAGCCTTTGTAAATTTAATTTACCTTTTATATTGATAGTTTAGCAGATAGCCGTAAAAAAATCAAGTGCATTTGCCAAAAATTCTTTATCTGCGGTGCAAATAATGTCGATTTTCTGTGTATTGCACAAAAAATATAGGCTTATATTGTGCAAACTGCTTATTTTTTACAATTGCAAAGTTTGATATTGACATTTCGTTCAAATGTGCTATAATTAAGGTAAATTAAATTTACATAGCAAGATCTGCTATAGGCAGAAAGGATATTGAAATTGAAATTTTCATATAGATTAAAGAAAACGTTATTAAGGGCGGCGGCTCTTTTCTGTGCGGTTTCGACAGCGGTTGCGATGACCGCCTGTTCTGATAAGGGAGAAACCTCCACAGTACAGCTTTCTCCGAAGGAAACCGTTGAAAAGATATTCACGCTTGCAAAAATCAAGGATTATGACAGTCTTGCGGAGTATTGCCGCAGCTTCTCCAAAATGAGTATGGAGCTTTATTTTACCGATACAGGCACAGATTATGACGCAAAATGGCTCTCACGATATTCCGCTACCTTAGCGTCTATATTCGATAATTATGTTACCTATGATAATCTGACCGAAAAGGCTGACAAGGAAACCAGAACAGGCAGTGTCACAGGTACCTTTACCGCTCTTGATATGGAGAAGTTCAACGAAAAGACCGATTCAAAGATAAATTCGGAATTCAAGAATGACTACAATGCACAGATGGATTATATAGACAGCGTTATCGGTGACAAGGAGTTCAAATCGAAAGAATTCGAGTATACTATCGAGTTCAAATATGTAAATGAGCAATGGACGCTGACCGACAAGAATTTTCTTATACTTCTCACGTTGGGCTATTACAACAAGTGACAGATTGGGATATTACAACAAGTGACAGACCCGACATTCACGGATAGCCCGTGAAAAATGTTTTGGCAGCAGTATTATATGAAAAGAAAGGGTGGAAGATATGTTTGAATGGTGGAATTCGCTCGGTATTACAATGCAGGTCTTTTACTGCATAGCCATACCCGCAACGCTTATTATAGTGATACAGACTATCCTGCTTATGATAGGTATAGGTCACGGCGGAGAAGGTGTTGAGTTCAGCGACACGAGCGGAATAGACGGTCTTGGAGATGTTCCCGATATGCCAGCCGATGTTCCTGCGGACATACCGACGGATATGACGGCGCACGCAATAGAAGGTTGCGACCATATGACGACCGGCGACGGCTCAAATCCGGCGGACTTCGGCACAATGCAGCTTTTCACATTGCAGGGAATTATGACATTCCTGTGCGTATTCGGCTGGACGGGTATTATATGTACCTCGCTCGGACTTCACGTTGCGATAGCTATAATAATTGCGCTTGTGCTGGGATTCCTTGCAATGCTCGGAGTTGCAAAGGTGCTTCAGCTTACAAGAAGGCTCACTCAGGACGGAAGCCTTGACGTGCGCAGACTGCTCGGTGAAAAGGGCAGGGTATATATCCCGATTCCCGCAAACGAAAGCGGAGAGGGAAAGGTGACAATAGCGGCAGGAGAGCGTTTTATAGAGCTTTCGGCTGTCACCGATGAACAGGAAGCAATCCCCACGGGAACGCAGGTACGGATAATAGACGTGCGTGGCGATGTCGTGGCGGTTGAAAAGGATAAATAAGCAATAAAGCAATTTCTAAGTTACAGGAGGAAATATTCATGCAGCCCGAAATTTTAATTGCAATATGCGTTGCGGTAGTTATCGTATTCGCATTATTGATGGGTATCTTATCAAGATACCGTAAGTGTCCCTCGGATAAGATACTTGTTATCTACGGTAAAGTCGGAAGCGACAAGAACGGTCAGGCAAGAAGCGCAAAGTGCGTACACGGCGGTGCGGCATTCATTATGCCCATCATCCAGTCGTATCAGTTTATGGACTTAACGCCCATATCTATCAATGTAGACTTGAAGAACGCACTTTCAAAGCAGAATATCCGTGTTGATGTACCATCAAGATTCACAGTAGGTATTTCGACAGAGCCGGGTATAATGCAGAATGCCGCTGAGCGTCTGCTCGGTCTGAGAATGAACGAGATACAGGAGCTTGCAAAGGACATCATATTCGGTCAGTTGCGTCTTGTAGTTGCTACTATGGAGATTGAGGAGATAAACAACGACCGTGACAAGTTCCTTGTTGCCGTATCAAACAACGTTGAGATTGAGCTTAAGAAGATAGGCTTACGTCTTATCAACGTTAACGTAACAGATATTAACGATGAGTCTGGATATATCGAAGCGCTCGGTAAGGAAGCTGCCGCAAAGGCTATCAACGATGCGAAGAAATCCGTTGCCGAAAAGGATCGTGACGGTGAGATCGGTCAGGCTAACGCACAGCGTGACCAGCGTATACAGGTCGCTGCCGCAAACGCTCTTGCTATCAAGGGTGAGAACGAGTCCAAGATTGAGGTCGCTCAGTCCGAGGCTTTAAGACGTGAAAAGGAAGCGGAATCAATGCGTCTTGCTACAGCCGCAGAAGCTGTTCAGGCAGCTAAGGCAAAGGAAGAAGCCTACATAGCACAGCAGCAGGCAGAACAGACCCGTGCCGCCCTCGAAACCGCAACTCAGCAGGCGGATATAATCGTTAAGGCTAAGATTGCCAAGGAGCAGGCTGAGATTGAGGCAGAGGCTCAGGCTGAGGTTGCACGCCGTACCGCAAAGGGTGAGGCTGATGCTCTTTATGCAAAGATGGAAGCACAGGCACGAGGCGCTCAGGAGATACTCGTAAAGCAGGCTGACGGTATGAGAGAGCTTGTAAATGCCGCAGGCGGAAACGCAGACAGCGCTATCAAGCTGATTCTTGCAAACAACATGGAAGAACTGATGAAGATACAGGTAGAAGCTATCAAGAACATCAAGATAGACAAGGTAACCGTTTGGGACGGTGGCTCAAATGGCGAAAACGGCAAGACCGCCACAGCCGATTTTATCAGCGGTATAATGAAAGCTATTCCGCCTATGGGTGAAATGTTCAACCAGGCAGGTATGGAGCTTCCCAAGTTCTTAGGCGAAAAAATAGACGACCCCAAAACCCTCGACAGCTAAGCGGCGGGTCGCCGCTGACAATTCCGCCTTTGGAATTGTCTGAGCTATTCGCAGAATAGCGAAACGGCGGACGGCAATGTGCCGTTTCAAATTCCGCCTTTAATACTGTTGCAGTACAGCTTAGGATAGCGAAACGGCGGGATTACACAAAGCAATAATCAATATAAAGCGGTCACGGCAGCAAGCTGTGACCGCTTGAATATTTAAGTGCATACTATGATAATTTCTGAATAATGCTTGACAGTAATCGGAAATAGTGATATACTGTAGAAAATAAACTGCGAATAAATATTCGGATGATATTATGAAATGGTGAGAGATATGTGCAAGATGATAAATTACAATTTATGTAAACGGGGGGGGGGCTTTTGAAAGCACCTCTGTAAGTAATGCACAATATCTCTGTGTAAAATTCAATATGGTAATAAAGGCATAGTCTGCATGGGTGGACTGTGCCTTTTTATGTTATATTTCATTTTTTAAAAGGAGAAAGACGATATGAAAATAACAAATTTATTCAAGTCGGCTACTAATGCGATTATTGCTGTTGTATTATCCGCCGGAAGCATATTCAATTTTTGCAATATTGCAATATCGGCAGAATCAATGCAAAATGAAACGATAGAAGCAAAACTTACTATGTCTGAAACACCGATAACTGATGATTCAGCTGATTTTACAATTGAATACTTCGGCGATGTCAAAACAATAAGCATAACTGACAATGATATAGGATTAAGCGGATTCAGAGCAAACAAAAGCGTGAGCATCAATAAGAACGATAATACCGCAACTGTTCATCTGACCCATATTGTGGATCTTGATGGCGAGAACAAAGTTTTTATTGCGGGAGGAACTGCCATAGATAATCAATTTAATATGGCGAATGCTCTGACCTCCGAAGCCTTTGAAATAGATAACGGTAATGAAATAGGGGCAGATGTAGTACTGCCTACCGAAATCAAAGGAGACTCCTTTGATTTTACCTTAGAGTTTTATGGAGATGTCAAAAAAGTTGCATTTAAATTGGCAGATATGAATTTTATCGGATTTACGGCCGATGCTGAAATTATCGAAAACGCTGAGAATGACTGTGTAAAAATCAGATTGACTAATGTAGTGGATACGCAAGGAGATAATCACATTAAAATTGCCGGTGGTTGTGCTATTTCATCAACCGAAAAAATGTGTAACGCGATAACATCAAACAGCTTTGCAATTAAAGCTAATCCCGCTACGGGCAGTTCTTCCGTAGCAGCGGTGGCAGTAATAGCGGTATCAGCTTTTGCAATCACTATTGTTTTAAACAGGCGAAAAAAGGTATAAACCTGACATGACCGGGATTAACCAGAGCAGGTATTTTAAAGCAAGTGTTTGATTGGTATTTATACTTTGATATGCAAATATATTCTAGGAGAAGATTTTATGAAAGTGAAAAAGTGGTTGCTATGGCTTATAACCTTTGCAGCGATGGCGGTGGTGTGTGCTGTTGCGGCGGGGGCAGAAAATTATCATGCGTACATAGGTTTTGAGACAGGACCTTACTCATTTAGAAATTCATTTGATGAAGCTAATTACGGCAAAGATGTTGAAAACGGCAAATATTTCAACGGTGTAGTCGTATGGGGCGGTAACGATCCCGAAACATATCCTCAGTATGAAGATTACTACGATTATGACATCGATGGTTATGTTCTTCCCGCAACATACACAGATGCAACGATCAGCAAGGACGGCACATACAAGGTTGGTATTTCTGACTTTGACTGGGCACTTGACGGCGCATCAGGTTTCAATCTTCTGTTTATATCTACAGATTTGCCTTTTGACAAGAATGTCGGCGAATCAGTTGCCAAGTTTTCAAATGCAAAGATAATTGTTGATAGCAAAGTAACAGCAGAGATTGCCAATCCGATGATTAATACGGAATACGGTATGAAGTCTGGCTATACAGAGGTTTTATTTGCATATATATGGAATATGGATCTTGACAGTTATGCAGGTGCATATCCCACAAAGTCATTGGAAATTCAGTTTGATGTCAGTATCCCTTGGGTAACGGATTATGAATACTCATTACTTGATGATGGAACGGTTGAAATAACTAAGTACACTGGAAGTGAAAGTGATGTAGTTATCCCTGATGAAATTTATGGTAAGAAAGTAACAAGTATAGGCGACTTTGCTTTTTCAGATAATGCCCGACTTACTAGTATAAAGATACCTGATAGCGTGACACGTATAGGAAATTTTGCTTTTTTAAATTGCACATCATTAGTCAGCGTTTTGATACCTGATTATGTAATAAGTATAGGTGATTCTGCTTTTTCGGAAAATATCGATCTTGTCAGTATAACAATACCAGATAGTGTGACGCAAATAGGGAATTATGCTTTTCATGGTTGCAAAAGTCTTACTGAAATAAATGTAGCACCAGAAAACCAATATTATTCTTCAGAAAATGGTGTTTTGTTTGACAAGAATCAGGCGGAAATAATCCATTACCCTGCAGGAATAACAAATACGAGTTATTGTATACCCGACAGCGTGCAGATTATTGGCAATCATGCGTTTAAAGACTGTGCAAATCTTATAAATATAACGATACCTAACGGAATTACAAGTATTGGCGAGAGTGCTTTTTATGGATGTTCAAGCATAAAAAATGTAACGATACCGGACAGTATGACAAATATCAGCGATTACGCTTTCTTTGGTTGTGTAAAGCTTATAAGTATGACAATGCATGATCGTGTAACCAATATAGGAGAATATGCTTTCGGCGAGTGCGCAAGTCTTAAGAATATAACGATACCGGATAGCATTACAAAAATAGGTCAAAGAGCTTTCATATTCTGTACAAGTCTTACAAGTATAGTGATACCGAATGCTGTGACTTATATTGGCGAGTATGCTTTCTTCGGTTGCACAAGTCTTGTAACAATAGATGTTAATGCAAGCAATAAAAATTATACTTCGGTAAACGGAATTCTTTTCAACAAAGATAAAACAGAAATTATATGTTATCCACCAAACAAAAAAGATAAGAGTTATAATATACCTGTAGGTGTAACGAGTATAAGTAATGGTACATTCCGTGATTGCTCAAATCTTATAAGCATAATAATGCCGTATAGTGTTAAAAAGATAGGATATACCGCTTTCAATAATTGCACAAATCTTACGAGCATAACAATACCAAACGGTATTACGAAAATTTGCGGTTGGACTTTTAATGGCTGTATTAGTCTTAATAGTGTAAAAATACCTGACAGCGTAACAGAAATAGGAAATAGTGCTTTCTATTGTTGTGACAGCCTTAAGAGCTTAACTATACCACGTGGCGTAACCCAAATTGGCAGTTATGCTATAGGCTTTGTCGGACTGGAAAACAAGACAGATGGTTTCAAAATCTACTGTTATTCTAACACTGCCGGTGAAAAGTACGCCAAGAACAATGGTTTTGACTATGAACTTATTACAGCCGAAAAACCTGCCAATGTTACCGGCTTCAAGGTTAAGTCATTAACCAGCACCAATGTAACATTGCAGTGGAACAAGAATGCAAATGCAAGCGGTTATGAGATAGAGCAGTATAAGGGCGGCAAGTGGACTAATGTTGCAAAGATAACAAGCAACGCAACGACTTCATATACCGTCAAGGGATTAGCGGCAGGAACAGCAGGATACAAGTTCCGTATGAGAGCGGCCAAGAACGGTGCTTACAGCGATTATACATCGGCACTCTCTGTTAACACAAACCCCTATGGTGTAGGCGGATTCAAATGCTCGTCAAAGACAAGTACATCTGTTACATTGAAGTGGAACAAGGGTACAACGGCAAGCGGTTATCAGTTACAGCAGTATAAGGACGGCAAGTGGGTAACTATCTATACCGGCACAAAGGCTACCGATACAAGCTACACTGTAAAGAATCTCAAGGCAGGTACGGCAGGCTACAGATTCAGAATAAGAGCGTACAAGACTTACGGAAATACTAAGCAGTACGGCTCATGGAGCAGTGAGGTAAAGGTAAATACCAATCCTTACGGCGTTGGCGGATTCAAGGCTAAATCCACAGCTAAGAATTCAATAACGCTCGGCTGGAACAAGGGTACGACCGCAAGCGGTTACCAGTTACAGCAGTACAAGGGCGGTAAATGGGTGACTGTTTACACGGGTACTAAGGCTACTTCTACAAGCTGTACGATAAAGAGCCTGAAGGCAAATACAAGCTATAAGTTCAGGATAAGAGCGTACAAGACTTACGGAAATACCAAGCAGTACGGTTCGTGGAGCAAGGAGCTTACGGTAAGGACAAAGAGGTAAGCGGTTAAACTGAATATAAAAACGGGCATCGGCATTTACCGATGCCCGTTTTTCTGTTTATTGCCTGTCGAATCTTATGTCAAACCACCTTAGCCGGTATTCTGTCTGCAAGAGATATGCGAAAATCTGCGGTTGTGCTTTCGGGCGGAAAACCGCACAATTACCGAAGATGAGCTTCGCAATAGTAAAAAATGCAATGAGGGTTCAAGGCGAATTGCATAATTTACCCATCTGGGTAATGTCATTTTGTTGAATGCGGTGTAAAATATAATAAAGAGCAGTGGGCTTATATGAACTTTGAAAATTATAATGAGGAGGTAAAGGATTATGAAAATAAAATTTAAACGCATTACGGCTTTGTTTGCGGCACTTGCTATTATGATAACCGCACTGCCGCTGACAATCATACCTATCAGTGCCGCAGGCACCGATGGCGAAAGCACAGAGTATTCAAGTGACGGATACCTTATCGTCCGCAATTACCGGCAGCTGAGATTGGCATACAACGGCAGTGAGGAGTCTAAGATAAGGCTTGGCGCAGATATTGACTGCGACCCTGAGGAATATAAACCTAACTATCTGACGAGATTGTGTCCGCCTATAGAAAGTGACAAGACGCTGGACCTTGCCGGTTATACACTTAAAAAGACAGGTAACAGTATTGACTCGCAGGATCACCTGTTAAGCGTCCAATACAGTAAGCTGACCATTGAGGACTCGGTGGGAACGGGTAAGATGTATTTCTATGCCAAGGATGTAGCCCAGAATCTGCTTTTGGCTTCGAACAGAAGTACGATCGTTATAAACGGAGGTACATTCTGCTACACGGGTACCAATGCGATGTATTGTGAAATGATCAAGCTGAGTGCATCGGATCTTGTAATCAACGACGGTTATTTTGACGCACAGATCGGTACTCCGATAAAGCTGGATAACGGTTTTGCCGGCAAACAAAGAACGCTTAATTCTACTGCTCTGATAAACGGAGGTACTATAGTAACTACCTCCAGTATAGCGCTCTCCTCGATAGACGGCTGTGATTATTACGCATCGCTGGTTATGACGGGCGGAACCATCACAAACAAGAGCAAGGGCAGAGTGACCGATAAAACGGGAACGATAATTTCCGATCCGTATTTTGTCCGTGTTACAAGTGACGAGGCGTTACAGAAAAAGTATTACAACATAACGCTCCTGGGCGGAACCATGCCGCTTAGCCCGAATGATATAAATGTATATTATCCTGCTGATAAGGCGGTACTTACTTCTAAAGCAGGTACAATCACAAATTCTGCAGAAAAGGTAGAGTACACGACTCTGCTTACCGCACCGCAGGCCGGCATTGACGAAAAGAAGGCTATGGCTGCAAGGGGTGCAGACGAGATATGCAGGCTGAAAACCGACAGAAATAATTATGTGTTGAGCCATACCAAACGCACCCGTTTTACCGTCAACAGCAACAGCGTAGGTAAGATCGACCTGCTGAGTAAGGCTCCTAATCCGTACGGCACGGGCGATCCGATAAAAACGGTAGATTGGTATGTATCCAAGAATTTCGGCTCGTTCACAGGAATTCCCGAAGCTATAAACGAACTGTCGTATACGCCGCCGGAGGTTACGGAAAAATGCACAATGCTGTATAAGGCAGTTATAAATTACGGCAATGTGCTGAGAATCAACGAGATAATAATAATTGATTATGACTTTGAAGCCGTAACGGAAATCAAGGCGGTCGTGTCAGGTTTTCACGGTGGATCGAAGTTAAGCGACGTCAGCGTTGCGTCGGGTGAACCCGAAAAATACAGTCTGACGATAAACAACATCCGTGATGTTTACGGAAACAATATAGTAAACGATATTCAGCTGTGCAAAGGCTTCAAATACAACATATTTGTAAAAGTAAAGCTGAACAGCGGATACGTTGCAGCGTATACAACAGGCACAGTAAAGATGCGCAGGTTTGAGGATCCAGCAAATGAATGGCAAGCGGCAGACCATATTTACATCGGCCTTAACGAGATTGCATTTAAGAGCGTTCTTGTTTGCGATGAAGGAATCAGGACGGTCGGGGTCGAAATCAGCAACTTCCTGCCTTACAGACAGGTAAACGATCTGCAGCTTACTTCGTCGGAACCTGATAAATATACGGTAACTCTTGTCACGCCGCTTTTAAACACATGGGAATATAACGAAGAGGTTTACGACGATGACGAGCTTATAGTAGATAACTGTTATGTGGTCGAATTCAAGGTAACGCCTAAGTCGGGATATGCGCTTTCTCCCGGTTACATATTCCGATGCAGGCTTGATACTTACAGAGAAGGATTCTGGCTGACATCCGAAGACAAGGAACTGTTCACGGTTTCCAATGACGGAACGGTAGTGATTAACAGTCTGAGGGTGCCGTTTGAAGAGTATGATAAGGATATATATGTACAGATAACGCCTCCTAAGGCAGGAGGAACTCCGGCAAAGAGTTTAATCTCACATAATCTTCCTGAGCATATGAGCCTTATAAGTATTGACTGGTATGACGATGAAGAGTGGAAAACACCGACTGTATTTGAGAAGGGCAAGACGTACTGGTGCTATATATACATCAATGCCGACTGCTATGAGTATAATCTCAAAAAAGCAAAATTCTATCTGAACGGAACTCAGGTCAGACAGGATTACAGTTACAATTCAAAATACAAATACTACTATATTCTCGGTTATACGGAAATCAAGATCGAAAATGATGTTGCAACTCCTACAGGCTTTGCGGCGGAATCTGCGACTTCATCGAGTGTTTCGCTGAAGTGGGATAAGAACGCAAATGCGAGCGGTTATGAGATAGAGCAGTACAAGGGCGGAAAGTGGACACAGATTGCAAAGATAAATAACAGCTCCACGGTTTCGTACAATGTAAGCGGACTTGCCGCCGATACAACGTACACGTTCAGGATGAGGGCATATAAGACTTTATCGTCGGGTACGGCATACAGCGACTATGTAAGGCTTGCGGCAAAAACGCAGCTTACAAATACCGACAAATTTGTCGGCACCGCAATATCTCCTACAGCTGTAAAGCTGGACTGGAACAGGAACGATAAGGTTACAGGCTACATAATCGAACAGTACAAGGGCGGAAAGTGGACTCAGATAGCGGTAACAAAGAATAACACGACGCTTACCTTTACTGTAAAGGGGCTGGCGGACGCAACACCTTATTCATTCCGCATAAAGACATACAAGAATGCCGACGGCAAGACAAACTACAGCGGCTATACCACAGTTAAGGCGGAAACTCCTCCTGCGGCAGTGAAGAATGCAAGAGTTACCTCGACCACGGCTACATGGATAACTCTTGAATGGGAACGTAACGCTAACGTTACGGGATATGCGATAGAGCAGTACAAGGGCGGAAAGTGGACGCAGATAGCGGTAACAAAGAATAACACGACGCTGAAGTTCATTGTCAAGGGTCTTAACCCGGATACGAAATATTCGTTCAGAATAAGAGCGTATAAGACAAACGGCACAAAGACAACCTACGGCGGCTATGTTTCGATGGCCGGAACGACCAGAATTGCGAACGTGGCTAAGTTCAATGCAACGGCGTTGTCGCAGGTGGCGGTAAAGCTCAGCTGGAGCCGCAACACAATCGCCTCGGGATATGTCATTGAACAGTACAAGGGCGGAAAGTGGACGCAGATAAATGTTATCAAAGATAAGAACGTAACGACAATGGTTGTCGCCCCGCTCGCAAAGGGAACAACGTATTCCTTCCGTATGAAGTCATTCAAAACGGTTGACGGAAGCAACAGGTTCAGTGAGTACATTTCCGCAAAGGCAACAACGGCGAAATAAAATCAAAGTGACAGCGAGGGCAGGTAGTGTTACCTGCCCTCAGTTTTTTGCAGTTTTCTATACCCGATGAAGCTCTGCGGCGCTACATACCAAAGCATTATAAATAAGCGGCAGAAAAATTAACGAATACAGGCAGGCGGAACGGAAATAATAGCATAAAACCGATTAGTCAATATGCACAAAAATGCGGAGATTTTTAATTGCAATTTCTATCTTTAAATTTTTGAAAAAGGCTTGTATTCCGCATCGTAATGCTGTATAATAATTCTTGCGCGTGAAAGCGTACTGCAATGATATGCTGTGATGTCTGAGGTTGCGGCTATGCCGGTAATTCAGACGGAGTATGTCCAGTGAATGGGCGAAAACGGCTTTGCGAAGCGGTTTTCGGTGCTTTATATAAGTTTGGGATCGTTCTCCCGTCAAGACGGGAAGGGTTAGCAATAAGGTTGATACCCCCGTGGGAAAAGATCCTGTTTTATATGAGAGCATACGAAACACCCGGCACGGTATGTTTTATAGATACCGCAAACCGTATCTTTCCCCCGAAAATCTTATGAAAGGGAGAAACAAGAATGGCAGTTAAGGAAAAAGTGAGAATCAAGCTCAAGGGCTACGAGCACGCAACAGTTGATGCAGCTGCTGCAAAGATCGTTGAAACAGCCAAGCGTACAGGTTCAAGAGTTGCAGGTCCTATTCCGCTTCCCACAAACAAGGAAGTAATAACGATCCTGAGAGCCGTACACAAGTACAAGGACAGCCGTGAGCAGTTCGAAATGAGAACTCACAAGCGTCTTATCGACGTAATCCGCCCCACCAACAAGACAGTTGAAGCTCTGCAGAGCCTCGAACTTCCCGCAGGTGTGGAAATGACTATGGAAGCGTAAGCCATAGCGAGTTATGTTGGCATAAAGCCAACCAATAACCTTCGGCACCGGAAACCCGAAACAATATCGGTGTCGGTGGTCAAGTCGGGAAACCGACCAATAACCTAAACAGGAGGATTTAAACCATGACTAAGGGTTTAATCGGAAAGAAAATCGGAATGACCCAGATTTTCGACGAAGCAGGAAAAGTAGTTCCTGTTACCGTTATCGAAGCAGGTCCTTGCGTTGTAACACAGCTCAAGACAGCTGAGAATGACGGCTACGAAGCAGTTCAGCTTGGTTTCGGCGATGTATCACCGAAGCACACAAACAAGCCCATGACAGGTCACTTCAAGAAGAATGACCTCCCCTTCAAGAGAACTCTCAAGGAGTTCAGATTAGACGACATCAGCAACGTAAACGTTGGCGACGTTCTGAAGGCTGACGTATTCGCAGCAGGCGACATTATCGACGTAAGCGGCGTTAGCAAGGGTAAGGGCTTCCAGGGCGCTATCAAGCGTCACAACCAGCACAGACTGAAGGAAACTCACGGTACAGGTCCTGTTGTAAGACAGGCAGGTTCTATGGGTGCTTGCTCATCTCCCTCGAGAATATTCAAGGGCAAGGGCATGGCAGGTCACATGGGTGCTGAGAACGTAACAGTTCAGAATCTCGTTATCGTTAAGATCGATGCAGAAAACAATCTTATCGCAATCAAGGGTGCTATTCCCGGTCCTAAGGGCGGAGTTGTGTGCATTACCGATGCGGTTAAGAAAGCGTAAGGAGGAGGATCATCATGGCAAAAATATCAGTATATGATATGACAGGAGCTGTTGTGTCCGACCTTGAGCTTAATGACAACATTTTCGGTATTGAGCCGAACACAGTTGTTATGCACGCAGCAGTGGTAAATTACCTGGCAAATCAGCGTCAGGGTACACAGTCAACGCTTACAAGAACAGAAGTAAGCGGCGGCGGTAAAAAGCCTTGGCGTCAGAAGGGCACAGGTCACGCAAGACAGGGTTCTACCAGAGCTCCCCAGTGGACACACGGCGGTGTTGCTTTAGGCCCCAAGCCCAGAAGCTACACATACTCTTTAAATAAAAAGGTAAAGAGACTTGCATTAAAGTCTGCACTTTCAGCTAAGGTGCAGGACGGCAGCATGATAGTTGTTGATTCTATCACAGCTGACGAATTCAAGACAAAGACAATCGTTAATATGTTAAAGGCTCTCAGCGCTGACAAGGCACTCATCGTTCTCAACAGCGTTGACGAAAAGGTTATCAAGAGCGCCGCTAATATTCCCGGCGTAAAGACAACTCAGGCCAACACTCTTAACGTATACGACATCTTAAAGTACAACAAGTTCATCGTTGTTAAGGATGCCGTTGCTACTATCGAGGAGGTGTACGCATAATGGCAAAGCTCGCTTATGACATCATTTTAAAGCCCGTTATTACAGAGAAGAGCATGGAAATGCTTACTCAGGGCAAGTACACTTTCAAGGTTGCCAAGGACTCCAACAAGATCGAGATAGCTAAGGCTGTCGAGGCTCTCTTCCCCGGTGTTAAGGTTGCTAAGGTAAACACAGTAAACTGCCGTGGCGTAATGAAGAGAATGGGCAGAAACGAAGGTTACACACCCGCTTGGAAGAAAGCTGTTGTAACTCTCGCTGAAGGCTCTAAGACAATCGAGTTCTTCGACGGAATGATATAAAGGAGTGATATAAATGGCTATTAAGACTTATAAACCTGTCACCCCCGGTCGCAGAGGTATGACTGTTACCGACTACAGCGTTCTGTCAAAGGTTGAGCCCGAGAGAAGCCTGCTTGAGTCACTCAAGAAGAACTCCGGCCGTAACAGCTACGGTAGAATCACTGTAAGACACAAGGGCGGCGCACAGAGAAGAAAATATCGTGTAATCGACTTTAAGAGAAACAAGCTCGGTATGGACGCTGAGGTTATGACTCTTGAGTACGACCCCAACCGTTCAGCATTCATCGCACTGATTCAGTACGAGGACGGCGAGAAGAGATACATCATCGCTCCCGACGGTCTGAACGTAGGCGACAAGGTAAGAAGCGGTTCCGACGCTGATATCAAGCCCGGTAACGCACTTGCACTTGCTGACATCCCCGTAGGTACGGTTATTCACAATATAGAGCTTTATCCCGGTAAGGGCGGTCAGCTCGTTCGTTCCGCAGGTAACATGGCACAGCTCATGGCTAAGGAAAACGGCTATGCTCTGTTAAGACTTCCCAGCGGTGAGTTAAGAAACGTATCCGATAATTGCATGGCTACTATCGGTGTTGTATCAAACCTCGACCACGAGAACGTTAACTACGGTAAGGCAGGACGTGTTCGTCACATGGGCGTTAGACCTACAGTAAGAGGTTCTGTAATG
>OHJU01000496.1_pt1 | contig 21075 bp, 19 predicted proteins | sample 1568711 | NCBI WGS metagenome assembly OHJU01 (sample SAMEA3879574, study PRJEB24766) | human gut metagenome | biome: human-associated habitat; feature: feces | place: USA | collected 1985/1987 | reverse complement strand
TTAGTATTTATTTTGCTATTTTTCATTCTTTTTATAAGTTCTTTTTCTTTATTTTTTACTTCTGGTTTAATTACAACCCATGCTTCTTCCACTATGTTTGAAGGTAAATTTTTTAAAACAATCATATCTTTCATTTCCATATGTATCACCTCTAAATTTATATTTATATAAATAATTTACAAATTTAGAAATTTTATACTTTGTAATATGATTTTTGAAATATTTTTTGAAAATTTTAATATTAATTTATAATCTGCATTTTTTAAATTATAATAATTTTTTATTAAGCTTTTTTCATCTTTAGCAACAATGCCTTTAATGGCTATATTTCCAATTGCAGTAGCTTTTTTATTCAATGCACTTCCTGGTACTAATCCTTTTTTTATTATGAATACGTTTCCTGGTTCTATAGTGTCTGATAAAGCAGAATCTATACTAATAACATATGGATTATCACAATTATATTTTATGTTTTTTATATTTTTTGAATTTATATTATTTGTTAAATCTCCAATAACTTTGATCTTTCTATCTTTTACATTGCGTTTTAGTATTTCTCCAATTATTGGTCCAAAGCTATCCCCAGCTACCTTATTTGTTCCGATGCAAATAAAAATCAAATCTGAATATCTTTTTTCATTTACTCTATTTATTACTTTATTAAATTCAAAATTAAAATTAGCATATACGCAATTATCAAAAGACATCATATCCCTCCATAATCACAGTATATGCTTTTTTAACTAGTATATTCACTTTTAGTTACATAACTAATTTTTTGTTTTGGCAATTATTATATTTATATCCTTAGAGTTATAATATTTTTTAAATAAATCTTGTGAATGACCAGCAACTTCATTTGTTATAAAAAATGTTTTATAATCATTTTCGATTAAATTTTGCAAGACTTTATCCACATTTTCTAAGTCTTGTAACTCTATGCCATTCATACCTATATTCTTAAAGAATTTAAAACTAGTATTATCATGAATCGACTTTATATAAGATATTTTCATAATAATCACCTAATTATATTATATCCAATATATTAATTTTTATTTACTAAATTTATTAAATCTTCTTTAGAAAAAAGATATTTTTTATTACAAAAATGGCATATAATCTCTGCTTTACCATCTTCTTCAATTATTTTATTTATTTCATTTTTATCTAATGCTTGTAAAGCTCTTTCAATCTTTTCTTTACTACAATCACATTCATATATTGGATGCATATCAGTTTGAATAACTTTTACATTTTTATCTCCAGTTACTTTTTTAGCAATTTCTAACAATGATAAGTTATCATCTAACAATTTTGACATTGCACCTGCTTCAAATATGCTTTTTTCTATTTTTGTTATATCTTCATCTGTTGCATCTGGCATTGCTGTTAATAGATAACCACCAGATTTTTTTACTCCATTTTTATCTACAAGTACACCTAAAGCAACTGCAGATCTTGTTTGTTCTGACTCTGTAAAATATCTAGCAAAATCTTCTGCAATTTCTCCAGATGAAATTGGAATTACACCTATATATGGCTCTTTTAATCCAATATCCTTAATTACATTTACATATCCGTTATATCCTACGACTCCGCCTACATCTAATTTTCCAAATTCATTTAATGGAGCATCTACTTGTGGATTATCTACCATTCCTTTTATTTTTAAGTTTTTATTTACTACAGCAACCATTTTTCCTATTGGTCCATCACCTTTAATTTGCAAAGTAATATTATCTTTTTCAGACTTTAAATCACTTCCCATGATAACACCCATTGTTAATAATCTACCTAAAGCTGCTGTTGCTACAGGACTTAAATCATGTATTTTTCTTGCTTCTTCTACTAACATTGTTGTTTCTGCACATGTTATAGCAATTCTTCCATTGTAAGCTAAAAATTTTATTATATTATCTTCCATTCTTTATTTCCTTTCTTAATATATATAAAAAATCTGTTGAAAACAGCTTTTAATGTCTTTCAACAGATTATATTAACTCTATTGTTTTTCAAACATATCTTTTCCTACTCCACAAATTGGGCAAACCCAATCATCTGGTATATCTTCAAAAGCTGTTCCTGGAGCTATTCCTGAATCTGGATCTCCTTTTTCTGGATCATATACATATCCACAAGCTAAACAAACGTACATATTTATCACCTCTTTAATTTTTTCTAATTATATTATGAATATCTTAATTTAGCAATATATAAATTTATTTTTCTTCATATGGGGTAAACATATCTTTTCTTTCTCCACATACTGGACATTTCCAATCCTCTGGTAAATCATAAAATTCCGTATTCGGTCCTATTCCGGCTGTCTCATTGCCAACTTTTGGATTATAAATGTATTTGCAGTTTGAACATTCATACATGCTACCTTCTTCTCCTCGCAAACTTGAAAAGCTCCTATAACCCAATGCAATTACTGCGATTACCATAAATGCAAAAGATATTGCCTTTATTATACCACTTTCAAATAGTATTACCGCAAACATTCCAAATGTTGCACTTATTCCATATAAAATATAAACGGCTTGCTTTTGTGAAAATCCTTTTCTTACTATTCTATGATGCAAATGTCCTTTATCTGCCTGAAATATAGCCTTTAAAGACTTTCCTTTATGAATTCTTCTTAAGATTGCACATAATGTATCAAAAATTGGTAATCCAAGAACTATAACTGGCAAAATAATTACTACTGCTGTGTATGTTTTAGCCACTCCTAAAATTGAAACTACTGATAATGTAAATCCTAGGAAATTTGATCCTGTATCTCCAATAAATGTCTTTGCTGGATTAAAGTTAAATGGTAAAAATCCACATAAAGCTCCAGCTAAAGCTGTTATCATTATTATTGCAATTAATGGTGAATTATTTAAAGAAAATATTATTAATAGTGATATACATGAAATCATTGTTATTCCAGATGATAATCCATCTAATCCATCCATTAAATTAATTGCATTAGTAATTACTATTATCCAAATAACTGTTAAAATCATAGAAACAGCTTCATTAAGCACTGCTGATTCAAATAATGGTACCACCTCTATAATTCTTATGCCAGAAATTACAACTGCAATAGCAGCCAAAAGTTGCCCTGAAAGTTTTGCTAATGGTTTTATAGTTTTTACATCATCTATAAAACAAGTTATTCCCAATATTAGCACACCTACAAAAAAGCCCAATATTTTTTTACCATATTGTTCTGTACCAAATAAATTAAGTCTTGATGAATCTTCTATTGATAATGTTATTACTAAATATATAAAAGAAACTACAAAACCTGCAATAACAGCAACCCCACCCAGTTTTGGAATCGGTTTATGATGCATTCTTCTATTATCTTTTGGTACATCAACTGCACCTACTTTTTTGGCTAATTTTATTGAATATGGTGTCATCATAAAAGCTGTTATAAAGGCTAGTAGAAAGGCTATCGCTATATCACCCCACATATTTAACACCTCTATTTCATATTTTCATTTTCTATCTTTTCTAGCATGTCTAATCTTTCTTTATATCTTCCACCTTTAAATTCTGTTTCTAACCATGCATTTATCATTTCTATTGCTTCTTTTATTGTTGTATTATCTCCAGATAATGTTAATAAATTTATATCATCATCTGCTTTTGCTGCTTTTGCATAAGCAACACTAGTTACACTTGCAGCTCTTACTCCTTTAAATTTATTAGCAACAACAGTCATACCATAACCTGACCTACATATTAAAATTCCTTTATCTGCATTTCCATTAACCATTGCTTCTGCTACTTTTTTAGCATAAATTGGATAATCTGTTCTTTCTTCTGAATATGTTCCATAATCTTCATAATCTATATTATTTTCTTCAAAATATTTCTTTATTTCTTCTTTTAATTTATAGCCTCCATGATCTGCTCCAATAGCTATCATACTAAGACCTCCTTTGCTATTTCTGAACAAAAATATGCATGTACAATTGTTAAGCAATCTGTACATGTGGCAAAGCCACTTTTCTTATTCTTTTTTAATATAACACATGATTTTTTAGAATACAATAATTTGTCCTAAAAAGTCTATTTTTCATTGTATAAATTATCGAAATACGATATAATTGTTGCAGGTGATTTTTATGAAAAAAGTGTGTATTATTTTATTTTTATTATTGCTTGGAATAGCCTTACTTGTAACGTTATTCATATTTTCTTATAAAAGTTTAAATGCTTCCCAAAATGTGATACTAGGAGATGAAATTATTCTTCCTGATAGAATTGTATACAAAAATTCCAATAATCAATATTTTGAATTTCTAAAAGATTCTGAACACTATGATGACATTATAGAATTAGTTGGTGGAAGTTTAAATAATTACAGTGAAAATGGAGAAATTGTTTCTCAAGATGCTATAGACTCAATTCATAATAATGAATCGTTTTTGGAATTCGACTACGAAACTGCTAGTAAAAACTATATAATTCCTTTTAGTGATACTTACAAAAATTCTATGATAAAACTTGCTACCACAGGTGGAAAAGTTTGTTCTACCAACTTAAGAAATATTAATAAATTAACTAAAGAGCTTGATAAACTTAGTTCTAGCTGTAAACCTTATTCTTTAGAATATACAGAATTAATATCAAAAAATCCATTTTCTTTAGAATATAAATATTCACAACAATTTAAAGAAATAAACTATAAAATATATCAAGTAAAAATAACTGATTTAAAAACTTATGAAAGATATGAAGCTATGTGTAATCTAAGCTTTGAAGAACCTATTACAGAAGATACCTTTACAGATAATGACCTTATCCTAACTGTAACTATGGTTCCTAAAATCACTGTAAAAGTAAGCATTGGTAATATCCGTTATACATATGAAAACCTTCCTAATTCATATGGTTCCCCATATACCGCACATTTATTAGTGGTAAGTAAAATTGTAAACACCGATTGTGTTTATAATACTGATTTATCAACTGTTGATACACAAGCAAATTTAGATCAATTAGAAGCAAGTTATGACGAAAAAATAGATAATTTAGATGAAAACTTATTTGTAAAAGATTTTGATCAATTCTATAATGACTATACAAATTCTACTTCTACACTTACTGTAGAACAGGCACAAACTGTTGTTGCAACAGCTTTTGATGAAGCTTCACGTATTGCTGGTAAATATAATGAAAGTTCACAGACTTATGAAATAAAATCAGTACATCCTAATAATTTCTTTACAAGGAAGTCTCGTGAAACTGATACTGTCGCATCATATGAAGTAACAGCATACTGTTTTAGAAGAACCGATGATATCGGAAATGGTGTTGAAATTTATATAGATAATAAATTAGGAAAAATTATAGGAGGTCGAGCTTTTGGTGATTAAAAATTTTATAAAAAAACATATTAAAGGAATAATTTATATATTATCATGTTTAATTTTAGGAATACTATTTTACTATTATATTGCTACTTCAGTTCTTTCTTCTTTTGTAATTTTAGCAATGGGACTATTTAGTATAGAATCAATTGTTGCAACATTGTTATATCCATTTTCTTTATTAATATTATTTTTTGCGGCAAGTTACATTCTATATAAATATTTAATGTACATAATTACAGCTTTTACTAATAAAAAATTACTAAAACCAATACTTTTATTACTAGTCCTTGCTATATTAATAGCTATTTGTGTTATATTTAATTTTGTTGTATCTTCATCAATAAAACATCTATTTTTAATGATAGCATACATATTAGGAACTATTTTTATTCCTCTTATCTTATTAGCAATAATACTATTAAATAAAAATTCTTCTAAAAAGAGTAAAGTAAAAAAATCTATTTTAATTGTGGTTTTTGCTTTAATAATTTATATAATAAATATTCCAACATTACTAGTAAGTAGTACATATATAACAACTTATATATCAAATCATCTAGATAAAACTACACAAGGTCCAAATTTAGAATATTTAAATAATTACGAACAACGAATGGCAACAAAAGGATTTTTATATAAATCTGATGTGGAATATATTATAAATATAGCTGAACGAAGAAGCGAAAAAGTTATTGTTAATTATAAATTTGATGATGAAACTATAACAATTTCAAATAAAGATGAAAATTTTAAGGATACACTTACAACTAATTTAAAATGGGAATATTATAAATTTAATTATACTTATACTAGTGATATTGTTACAATAAATATTGAAAAATATGCTAATATTCAAGAAAATGAAGAAAAAAATAGTAATATTATTTTAGCAGGAAATACGAGAAATGATTTAATACAAAATGTAACTACAGAAAATGTAGAGACTACTTCTACAAATTTTGTAATAGAAAATAGTTTTACATTAACACCTGGATATAGACCTGATATTAGTAACTTACGACTTTTATTAGTATATGATAAAAATTCTAATAACTTTATCCCTGTGGTAGATAATGAGTCTTGTGTAAATATGATAGCATCATATGAAGTTACATCAACTAGTCTAAGTATTACTCTAAATAACGATACAAATTTAAATGTTTTAGACTATACATTAAGAATAAATAGATATGATGACAATTTAACTATACCAGAGGATAAGAATTATAATTATTATTATCATTATGAACCTGTTGTTACAAGTTCTACAAATGGTACTGGTAATACTGTGTTAACATTTGAATTTGATGATATTTTATCTTTAGAAAAAATAAATAACATAGAAATAATATTCGGTAATAATTAATCACATAAAAATCCTTAGGATACAATCTTAAGGATTTTTATTGAAATATTAAGAAAATACTTGCTAAATTTAGTATTTCATGGTAAAATATTAAGCGCGTACATTAAGGCTAAGTTTATACTTATGCTTTAATATAGATTTATTTTAAACAACAAGGAGGTGTTTTGGAATGCCAAATATAAAATCAGCTAAAAAGAGAGTTGAAGTTATCAAGAAAAAAACTATGAGAAATAATAGTATAAAATCAGGATACAAAACAGCTATAAAGAAAGCAGAAGCTGCTATAGAATCAAAAAATATGGAAGAAGCAAAAAAATTAACTTCTTTTGCAACAAAGAAAATAGACCAAGCTTGTGCTAAAGGTGTTATAGTAAAAAATACTGCAGCTAGAAAAAAATCTCAACTTTCTAAAAAATTAAATGCAGTAAACGCTTAATTACTTATAATTTATAATAAAAATTATGCATAGTTTTTATTTTAGAAGACCCTATTTATATAGGCGTCTTCTTTTTTTATTATATAGGAAAAATCAAAGATTTTTACGTATATAACAAGGTTAAGTTTCCTATATTCGTGCGATTGCGAAGCAATCTGCACATGTGGCGAAGCCACTTTTCTTATAAAAAAAATTTCTCATAATAGAGAAATTTCTTAATCAATAATTATGCTATTTCTTTTAAATACTTTTCTAAAGCTTTAGATAATTGGTCAGGGCATGATGTTCCTTTATTTCCACAATTTATTCCTTTTAGCTTTTCTATTACATCTTCAATCTTCATACCAACAACAAGTTTTGATATTCCTTTAGTATTTCCATCACATCCACCTACTATTTTTAATGATTTTATAATTCCATTTTCTATTTCAAAAATCATCTCTCTTGAACAAACCCCTTCAGGTCTATATCTATATTCCATACTTCTACCTCCCATTGATAATTTATTACATTTTATTAAACTTTAATTATTTTTTCAATCCATACTGGTAATTATTTCATTTGTTTTTAGTACTATTTTATGTTATCCTTTAATTATTGAAGGTGATGTATTATGAAATTAGATATTACAACACAAAAAGTTGTAAACTATGGAATTATATTTTCTTCTTTTATTTTGTTAGCATCAATCCTAACCTTGGTATATTATAATTTTTTTTATTTACATCCTCTTATTTATAATATAGGTATATTACTATTCCAAGCTGGTACTACATATTTCTTTTGTTTTTTATTCGGAGGATTTGCTTTTAACAAAATAAAGGAAGATTTAAACTAAGGATTTGGATAGGGATTTGGGGACGTTCCTTTTTTCCCTATTTAAAAAATTTTAAATGCGATAACTAAAAAGTTATCGCATTTATTTATACAAGTGGAAACAATCACCGTCTCCTTTTCCCTATTTACTTAATTCTTCTTTTAACATTTTGTTTAACATTTGTGGATTTGCTTTTCCTTTAGTTGCTTTCATTGCTTGTCCTACTAGGAATCCAATTGCTCTATCTTTTCCAGCTTTATAATCTGCTACAGAATTTGGATTTTCTTCTAAAATTTTTAATACAACTTCTCTTATTGCACCTTCGTCAGAAATTTGAATCCATCCTTTTTCTTCTATAATTTCTTCTGGCTCTTTTGGATTTTCAAATAATTCTTCTATTACTTTTTTACCAATACTTGAGCTTATAGTTCCTTTATCAATTAATTGTACTAGATGTCCTAAATGTTCTGCTGTAAATGGTATTTGATCTGCTTCTAATTCTTTTTCATTTAAGATTCTAGAAATATCAGAAATTATCCAGTTATTAACTGCTTTTCTATTTCCACATACTTCACTTGCTTCTTCAAATAAATCTGATAAATATTTTGAACTTGTTATAATATTAGCATCTTTTTCAGATAAATTGTATTCATTAATATATCTTTCTTTTCTGCTTTCTGGAAGTTCTGGCAAAGTATTTTTAAGATTTTCTATATATTCTTCTGATAAATTAATTGCTACTAAATCAGGATCTGGAAAATATCTATAGTCTTGTGCATCTTCCTTATCTCTCATAGGAAATGTTTTTCCAGATACTTCATCCCATCTTAAAGATTCCTGTTCTACTTTTCCACCCTCTTCTAATACATCAATTTGTCTTGTTACTTCATAATCTATAGCTCTTGTAATTGATTTAAAAGAGTTCATATTTTTCATTTCTGTTCTTGTTCCAAGTTTTGTATCTCCTACTTTTCTTACAGATACGTTTACATCAGCTCTTAAAGACCCTTCTTCCATTTTACAGTCTGAAACTTCTATATATTGTAATATTGATTTTAATTTCTTTAAATATCTATCTGCTTCTCCGCTTGAACGTAAATCTGGCTCTGATACTATTTCAATTAGAGGAACACCTGCTCTATTTAAATCAACTAAGCTTCCGCCAGTATATTCATCATGATTTAATTTTCCAGCATCTTCTTCTATATGGATTCTTAAAAGTCTTACTTTCTTTTTGTTTCCTTCATCATCTTCTATTTCTATATATCCATGATTACATAAAGGTTTATCATATTGAGATATTTGATATGCTTTTGGTAAATCTGGGTAAAAATAATTTTTTCTATCATTTTTACTATTTCTTTCTATCTCACAATTTGTTGCAAGACCTGCTTTTACTGCATATTCTACAACCTTTTCATTTAGTACAGGAAGTGTTCCTGGCATTCCCATACAAATTGGACATGTATGTGTATTTGGCTCTGCCCCAAATGTTGTAGGACATGAACAAAAGATTTTTGTTTTTGTAGAAAGTTCTGCATGAACTTCTAGTCCTATTATTACTTCGTAACCATCTCTTACCATTACTTTTCCTCCTTACTATTTCTTGAATTCTGGTTTGTATTTTTCACTAAATTTAACTTTTTGCTCAAAAGTATATGCAGCATTTAATAATGTTTCTTCTGCAAATCTATTTCCTATTAATTGCATTCCTACAGGCATTCCTTCTTTATCTACACCACATGGGATAGATATTCCTGGAAGTCCTGCAATATTTACAGATACTGTACAAATATCTGCTAAATACATTGCAAGAGGATCATTGATTTTTGAACCAATGTCAAATGCTACTGTTGGTGATGTTGGTGTTAAAATAACATCATAATTATCAAACACTTTTTTAAACTCGTTCATTACTAATGTACGAACTTGTTGTGCTTTTTTATAATATGCATCATAGTATCCTGAGCTTAATACATATGTTCCTAATATTATTCTTCTTTTTACTTCTGGTCCAAAACCTTCAGTTCTTGAATTTGTAATTAATTCTTTTACATTACTATATTCTTTTGCTCTATGACCATATCTAACTCCATCAAATCTACCTAAATTTGAACTTGCTTCTGCACAGGCAATTATATAGTATGAAGCTAAAGCATATTCTGCTATATCCAAAGATACTTCCTCTACTTCTGCTCCAAGTTCTTTATATGTTTCAATAGCTTTTTCTAAATTTTCTTTAACTTCTGCATTTATTCCTTCTCCGAAAAATTCTTTTGGAACTGCTATTTTTAATCCTTTAACATCATTTTTTAAGGCTTTTGTATAATCTACTTTTGGTCTTTCTACAGATGTTGTATCCATATTGTCTTTTCCTGCAATTATATTAAGAAGCATTGCACAATCTGTTACATCTTTTGTTATTGGACCTACTTGGTCTAATGATGAAGCAAATGCTACAACTCCATATCTTGAAACTAATCCATATGTAGGTTTTAATCCAACAACACCACAAAAAGCTGCAGGTTCTCTTATAGATCCACCTGTATCTGTTCCTAATGCCCATGGAACCATTCCTGCTGCTACTGCTGCAGCTGAACCACCAGAAGATCCACCTGGTACTTTATTTAAATTCCATGGATTTCTTGTAACATGAAAATATGAATGTTCTGTTGAACCACCCATTGCAAATTCATCCATATTTAATTTTCCTAAATTTACAAGTTCTTTATCATTTATTTTTTCCATAACTGTTGCATCATATGGTGCAATAAAATTTTCTAACATTTTTGAAGAACAAGTTGTTTTTACACCTTTTGTACAAATATTATCTTTTATTCCTATTGGAATACCTGCTAATTCTGATTTTGCTTCTCCGCTCTCAATTTTTTTATCCATTTCTTTCGCTTTTTCTAAAGCATCTGCTTCTAATGTTGTAACAAAAGCTTGTACATCTTTTTCTTTTTCTGCAATTCTATCTGTATATGCCTTTGTAATTTCATAACTTGTAATCTCTTTTTTCTCTAATTTTTCTTTAAGCTCATGTACTGTTAATTCTGTAATATTCATGTTTGCCTCCTTTATTATATTTTTGTATCTTTTATATAATTTCTCTTTCTATATCATTCCAAGAAAATACTCTCTTTATCTTTTCGTCATTTAAATTTTTATTTAGCCTAGAATCCATAAGTAACGTTCTTACTCCTAAATTTGAGGCTTCCTTGCAATTTTTAAAATTATCATCAATAAATATATCTACGTTATTTTCTTGTATAATCCTTTTTTTATCTAAATGTCCCATATAAATTTTATGATAATGTATATCATTTTCTTTCAACCAATCTAAAGTCAAGTCTCTAATTTTCTGATTATCAGCCCTAGCTGTTATAATTATAATTTTATTATTTTTATATAATTCATTTATAACTCTACTTGCTCCATCTTTTATAGTAACATTCTCCATTGTTAGCTCATAATTATCTTCCCAAAATTTTGCATCTTCTTCTATGCTCCAGCCATATAAATATTTTGCCCACATTGGATCTAGTATGTCATAAACATTATTTATTTTAAAATTTCTTTTTAACACTTTTTCTGTATATTCTTTAGCAAATGTATCTATTGAAGTATTTGTATTCGCTATTGTATCATCTATATCTATTCCTATATTCATAGCTTTTCCTTTAATTTATAACCTTTGGAATTTTAAACATATTTTGTTCTTTTTCTGGTGCATTTTGAAGTAACGCATCTAAATTACCAAATTCTTTTACTTCATCTTTTCTAAATACATTTTTATTTTCATAAGCACCTATTGTAATATCTAAATTACTTACATCAGCATTATTTATTACATCTGCAAAATTTAAAATTTCTTGTAAATTTTCTAAATATTTTTCTGTTTCTTCTTCTTTAAGCTTTAAATCTGCTAATTTTGCAATGTGTAATAATTCTTCTTTACTTACCTTATTTTCGCTCATAAACTCATCTCCTTGCGTTTTATATGCCATTTATTATATATTCATTTATTTTCAAAAGTCAAGTTTACCATAATATTTTTATGCATAAATGTTGACAAATTGGCAAATACTATGTAAAATATTTCTATAGGGATTTTAGGGACGTTCCTAGAATCCCTCTTTATTAAACAATGACGAGCTTTTGCAAGTTACTAATAGAGAGTAAGGGTCTAGAGGCTGGAAGCCCTTTTAGAAAAACGCAATTGAATAACACATTGTTTTTATCATACAAGTTAATAAATTGAGTGGAAAACTATTATAAACCAAGTTTTCAATATAGGGTGGCACCGCGGAAAGTTATTTCGTCCCTATCATATTAAAAAATATGATAGGGATTTTTTGATGCCTATCATTAAGATTTAGGAGGTTTATTATGGAAAAGTACAGAACACACACATGTGGAGACATCACTTTAGAGGATGTTGGAAAAAAAGTTAAAATTGCAGGATTTGTGCAAACAATTCGTGACTTAGGAGGTCTTGTATTCTTAGATATTCGTGATATGTATGGAATTACACAAGTTGTAACTTCTGCCGAATCTAATATTGTAGATTTTGCATCACATATTCCTATCGAATCTTCTGTATCTGTGGAAGGTATAGTTAGAAAAAGAAGTGAAGACACAATAAATGAAAAAATCAAAACAGGTCTTGTAGAAATTTATATTGATGATATTCAAATTTTAGGAAAAAGAACTGCAGATTTGCCATTTGAGGTAAATACAGATCAAGAAGTTAGAGAAGATTTAAGATTAAAATACCGTTATTTAGATTTAAGAAATGATAAATTAAAATCAAATATTATTTTACGTAGTAAAGTTATCCAATTTTTAAGAGAAGAAATGATAAAACGTGACTTTTTAGAAGTTCAAACACCAATACTTACAAGTTCTTCTCCAGAAGGTGCTCGTGATTATTTAGTACCAAGTAGATTACATGAAGGAAGATTCTATGCCCTTCCACAAGCACCACAACAATTTAAACAATTATTAATGGTTTCTGGTTTTGATAAATATTTCCAAATTGCACCTTGTTTTAGAGATGAAGATGCAAGAGCTGACCGTGCTCCTGGTGAATTTTATCAATTAGATATGGAAATGAGTTATGCAACACAAGAAGATGTATTTTCTGTTATCGAACCAGTAATTTATAATACCTTTACTAAATTTTCTGATAAGAAAGTAGCAGAATATCCTTTCCCAAGAATAACATATAAAGAGGCTATGCTTAAATATGGTTCTGACAAACCAGATTTAAGAAATCCGTTAGTAATAGTTGATGTTACAGATATTTTCGAAGATGAAAGTGTAACTTTAAATGCTTTTAAAGGAAAATTAGTTAGAACAATAGCTGCACATGATGTAGCAGATCAACCAAGAAGCTTTTTTGAAGGAATGACAGATTATGCAATGAAAGAATGTAAAGCTAAAGGTCTTGCTTGGCTTCGTGTATTAGAAGATGGTACATTCCAAGGACCTATTGCCAAATTTATATCAGATAATGCAAGAGAAGAAATGTTAAAAAGAACAGATTCAAAACCTGGAGATTGCTTATTCTTTATTGCAGAAACTCCAAAAGTTGTTAATACTTTATCTGGTGAAATTAGAGCAGAGCTTGGAAAACGTTTAGGTTTAATTGATGAAAATATTTTCAAATTCTGTTGGATTGTTGATTTTCCAATGTATGAATTAGATGAACGTGGAAATATTACATTCAGTCACAACCCATTTTCTATGCCTCAAGGTGGTTTAGAAGCTTTAAACACTAAAGATCCATTAGATGTTGTTGCATATCAATATGATATTGTTTGTAATGGTATAGAACTTTCTTCAGGAGCAGTTAGAAATCATGATATTGATATTATGCTTAAAGCTTTTGAAATTGCTGGATATACTAAGGACCAAGTAAAAGAAAGATTTGGCGCTTTATATACTGCATTCCAATATGGTGCTCCCCCACATGCTGGTGTAGCTCCTGGAATTGATAGAATGATTATGCTTCTTACTGGTGCAGAAAATATTCGTGAAGTTATAGCTTTCCCATTAAATAGTAAAGCTCAAGATTTAATGATGGGAGCTCCTGGATATGTTTCAAGAGACCAATTAAGAGATATTCATATTAGAATTGAGAAAAGTAAATAATAGTTTTGATACACAAAAAGCCTACCATTTTACTGTTAGGCTTTTTACCTTTATTTAAGTAAGGATTTTCAGAGCATTATTTTATGTTAGTTCTTTTTTAAAGTTTCCATAATTTTATTTTTTGTTAACTATATAGTATAATAATAGGTGAACCTTTAGTAACTATTAAATATTTGGAAATTTCCCACACTTTTATGAGGAGGACAGGTTATGATATTAACTTGGATAGAAGAAATTATAGACAAAATTACAAGATGATTACACAGAAATTTCCTATTACACTAATTTACCATATAGTGGCCTTGATAGTAATGCAGATGAAATAAAAAAATATCATCTGCTCTTTGACACAATGAAAACTATTCTCGAAAGAGAAGGTCTAGAAATGGTGGAAGAATGCGAAGAGGGAATGCTAATCTTCTTCAGAGGAATAGTTGGACTGCCTTCAAATTGCATCCAATAATTTCTTTTCAAAAAACCCTAGCAATTTTCGAATTGCTAGGGTTTTTGCTTTTTTGTTATATTCTTTAAAAGTTACTTTCAGTAATATAGGGATTTTAGGAACGTCCCCATTTCCCTCTCATATGGTTGAAAATTCCAGAACGTCCCATTTCCCTATTTTCCATAATAACTGTCTAATAAGATTTTCTTTATTTCTGTTACTAATGGTAGTCTTGGGTTTGCAGGTGTACATTGATCTTCAAATGCTCTATCTGCCAATTGGTCTACATTATCTAAAAATTCTTTTTCATCTACTCCTGCTTCTTTAAATGATGCTGGGATATTTATATCTTTGTTCATTTTTCTAATAGCTTCTGCTAATGAATGTACTCCCTCTTCTACTGTATCAGCCTTTAATCCAACCATTTTAGCTATTTTTGCATATTTTTCGTCTGCTATATAATATTCATATTTAGGGAATGATGTAAATTTAGTTGGTTTACTTCCATTATATTCTACAACATATGGTAGTAAAATTGCATTAATTCTACCATGTGGTAAATGGAATTTTGCTCCTAATTTATGTGCCATAGAGTGACATATTCCTAAAAATGCATTTGAAAATGCCATACCTGCCATTGTACTTGCATTATGCATTCTTTCTCTTGCATATTTATTATCTCCATGATTATATGCCTCTTCTAAATTTTCAAATACTAATTTTGCTGCTTTTTCAGCTAATGCATCTGTATAATCTGTTGCCATATTAGATACATATGCCTCTAATGCATGTGTTAAAACATCCATTCCTGTATCTGCTGTTAAAGATTTTGGAAGTGTTGATACAAAATCAGGATCTACTATTGCAACATTTGGTGTTAACTCATATGCTGTTAATGGATATTTTTTACCTTGTTCTTTATCTGTTATAACTGCAAATGATGTAACTTCTGAACCTGTTCCAGATGTTGTAGGAATTGCTACCATTTGGCATTTCTTTCCTAGTTCTGGAATTTCGTATGTACGTTTTCTTATATCCATGAATTTTAATTTTAATCCTTCTAAGTCTACATCTGGATCTTCATATAATAGCCACATTCCTTTTGCAGCATCTATTGCAGAACCTCCACCTAATGCAATAATTACATCTGGTTCGAATTTTTGCATTGCTTCTACACCTTTTTTAACTGTATCAAAAGATGGATCTGGTTCTACATCAAAAAATATTTCTGAATGTACATAATCTTGTCTTTTTCTTAAGTGATATAACACTTTATCTACATAACCAAATTTAACCATTGATTCATCTGTTACTATAAAGGCTCTAGAAATATCTCTCATATCTTCAAGATATTTTATTGCTCCTGCTTCAAAATATATTTTCTTTGGAACTTTAAACCATTGCATATTAACTCTCCTTCTTCCCATCTTTTTAACATTTATTAAATTTTTAGCAGATACATTATCTGTAGTAGAGTTTCCTCCAAATGTACCACAACCAAGTGTAAGTGATGGTGTAAATGAATTATATATATCACCAATTCCACCTTGTGAAGATGGTTGATTTACAATGATTCTACTTGCTTTTACTCTTTTTCCATATTCTTTTATTGTTTCTTCGTCTTCTGAATGTATAACTGCAGAATGTCCAAGTCCACCATTTTCTAGTAGTTTTTCTGCTTTTTCAATTCCTTCTTTGCTATTTTTTACAATATAATATGCAAGTACTGGACTTAGTTTTTCTTTAGAGAATGGATAATCTGGACCAATTCCTTCTTCGTATACAACTAATACTTTTGTATCTTCTGGTACCTCAAAACCAGCTTGTTTTGCAATACTATATGGACTTTGTCCTGGTATTTTTGATTGTAATGCATATCCTTTTTCTTTATTAAACATTACTTCTTTTAATTTTTCTTTTTCTTCTGGAGAAACAAAATAGCATCCAGCTTTTTTCATTAAATCTTCGAATTCTTGATATACAGCTTCATCTACTAATACAGATTGTTCTGAAGCACAAATCATTCCATTATCAAATGATTTAGATAATACTAAATCATTTACAGATGTTTTTAATTTTGCTGTTTTATCTATATAACATGGAACATTTCCAGGTCCTACACCTAATGCTGGTTTTCCAGATGAATAAGCAGCTTTAACCATTCCTGTTCCACCTGTTGCTAATATTAAATTAACATCTGGATGATTCATTAATCTATTTGTAGCTTCTACTGATGGTTCTTCTATCCATAAAATGCAATCTTTTGGTGCTCCAGCTTTAATAGCTGCATCTCTTAAATATTCTGCAGCTTTTTTACTACATTGTTGTGCTGAAGGATGGAATCCAAATATAATTACATTTCTTGTTTTTGCAGAAATTATAGATTTAAACATAACTGTTGATGTTGGGTTTGTTACAGGTGTTACTCCAGCAATTATTCCAATTGGCTCTGCAATTTTTACATAATCATCTTCTACATTTTCTTCTATAATACCAACTGTTTTTTCATTTTTTATATTATTATATATATAATCTGTTGCAAACATATTCTTTATAATTTTATCTTCGTAAATACCTCTTCCAGTTTCTTCAACTGCAAGTTTTGCAAGCTCCATATGATGTTCCAAGCCTGCCATAGACATAGCTTTTACAATCTTATCTACTTGCTCTTGATTTAGTTTCATATACTCTTTTGAAGCTTTTTTAGCTCTTTCTACTAAATCATTAATCATTTTTTCTACTTTATTGCTATCATTCTTTGTTTCAGCCATAAGTATGCCTCCTTAAAATATATTCATACAATTTTAATAATATCCTATTCATATTTTAAAGTCAATAGAAATTATTGTAATTTACTATATATATTTCTACTTTTTTCGCAATATCTAGTTGCCTGTAAAATCTACAAATACATAATGAAGTTAGGCTTGTTACTTACATATCTCCGACGATTTTCCTATATAACAAAAAAGAAGCTAGTTTAAAAACTAACTTCTTGCATCATCATCATCATTCTCGGCTTTAAATTGTGCTATTTTTTTAACCGCATCTTTGCCAGCATCTCTCTGTATTTTTTTGATTTCGCCAGCTCTATATCTTTCTTCTTCTTTTGCTAACAAGTCACCTATAATGTCTTTTGCATTTTTTAGTCCTACTTTATTTCCCTCAACTTCAACAATATCTAAAAATAGAGGTCTCATTATATTTTTTGGTTCTAGTTCATCATCTTCAATAGCATCTAGAAAAAGTGAATCAACTATGGTCTTTTGTCCTACTTTGTCCCCTTCGCCTTTAAGTGCATCTAAAAAACGAGATTGCATTGTAGCTTTAGGTTCTTTCTTAGCCTTCTTTGTTTCAATAACAGCAGAATAAATTTCTTCTAGAGTTCTATCTGGAAGAGCAGCATTCATAAACTCTCTTATTCTCATACTGTATTTTATATATTTATAATTACAAACTACTTTTTTAGCGGCTAATTTTATAAGTTTTAATTGTGTCTGGCTTATCTGTTTTTTCTCAGAGCTTGAAATATCTTCTTGTTCTTTAAGCTTATTAATCCTATTTTGTACTGTCTCTATATATTTAAGTAATGTAAAATCATTTGCTTCATTTGTTAAACAATAAATTTTATCCACAGCTCCAGCTATTTCATCTATTGATCCTTTTCCCGCTTTAATTTTTTGATTTGCTATAATACGTTCTACAATTTCTAATTTCTGTTTTTTATCTAGTTCTTTGATTATATCTATACCATTATCGTCTAATAGCGCAGCTGTTGAGTCTATTGACTCGATAATTTGACCTTTATCTCTTTCAGTTAATTCATCACCTATTTGCGCTGTAAGTTCTAATTGTTTTTCTGGTTCATCCATAGATTGAATGGCTGTAACTACTGCTGTTTTTGCTTCTTTTTTAGTATCTTTATTACCTTTTTGTAGTTTTTTTATTTGAAGCATGATATATTCTTCTAATTCATCATCATTCATATACTTTAATCTAGCTGCCAAACGTTTTTTGGCAGCTTGTTCTCTTTTTTCTTTTAGTTTATTAAATTGTTCATCTATTTTTGCTTTTATATTATCTGATATTTTTCCCATAATTCACTCCGTATTTTACATGTAATTTTGAGGATTTAAAGCTTTTCCATTTTTTCTAATCTCAAAATGTAAATGTGAACCTGTAGAATTACCTGTAGAACCAACAGCTGCAATTTTATCTCCAGCAGATACTCTTACACCTGCACTTACATATAATTTACTACAATGTGCGTACCACATCTCGTATCCATTGTCACACTCAATTTTTATCATATAACCATATGACCCTTTATATCCAGCAAATGTAACTTTTCCAGATGCTGCAGCTTTGATTGTTGTTCCTGTTGGAGCAGCCAAATCTAGACCTGTATGTGTACTAGAACGAACACTACTTCTTTCTCCAAATCTGGATGTTATCTTTCCTCCGGAAATTGGTCTTACAGCAACAACGACTTTATTATTATTTGTTGTTGTTTGATTACTTGATTCCTCTTTCTTTTTAGCTTCCTCAGCTTTTTTGGCTTCTTCCTCAATCTGTGCTACTTTTACATCTATATTTTCTGTTTTTAATTTTGAAACAGCTACAGTTTCTTCCACTGTATCTATTTTTTCTTTTTCAAATATTTGTTTTACTCCAATATTAAGTGCTAATTTGTCTTTATATTCTTCTTGCAAATCTGCTACTATCTTATCTGCTTCTTCTTCTGTTCCAACATATGTTTTAATGTCATCATCTATAGTTATTCCATATGCAGTGTATGTTGTAGAAATATTCTCTTTTATTTTTTCTAGCACTTCTTCTTTATTTGAACTTTGATTGCTTACAAATTTAGGCTCATATTCTGTTTCAACTTCTAAGTTTCTAAAAGCTACCCCTTCTTCTTCACTTTCTATATAATTATTAATTTCCTCTTCTATTTCATACTTGTTTGTTACATAACCAATTGCTTCACCATCTACTGTTACTTTGAATAAAATGTTATATCTTATTAAAATAACTGTAAATAATATTAATAACATTATCGCAAAAAGCTCTGTAAATTTTATTATCTCTTTTGTGTGAATTTCTCTATGTTTGTTAAAAATACTTATTCACTCTCCTTTAATTTCTACACACAAGCATCATTTATTATACTATATATTTTATGTTTTTTCAATTTATGTATACATTATTTTTATACTTTTTCTTTTTTTTGAATAAATTTTACCTTATTTTACTAAAAAACACTATATTTATCTCTTTTTTACTCCTTTTTTCTCCATTTTTGGGCTTTTTTTGCTTCTCATATAGGCAAGCAAAAAACGAATACAACCCAAAATAATTCGTATTTGTATTCGTTTTATTTCTTTATTATATTAGCTATTTATACAAGTCGTTCTTTTAAAAGTTATCTTCCTCCCATTCCGACCGTCCGCCGCCACCGGCCTCCGCCTCCGGAAGAGAATCCACCTCCACCTCCAGATGAAAATCCACTTCCACCTGAAGAAGATGATGCATAATGTGCAGAAAGTGTTGATGTCATAGTCCTATATGAACTATGTATGCTACCTGTAAACTCAGAAAAGCTTCCATGTGTACCGATGTATATTGGGTTACATGCCATGTCAATAATTCCTCTAGTATTATGTATTGCATTTGTTCCTATCCAGTACTCTTCTGTAAATACATATGGATATTTTGAATGTAATTCTTCTATAACCTTTTCTGAAATTCCAAATGCTGTTGCGTAAACTAAATATTTTTCCCATATAACTATATCAAAGACACCTTTTTCATCTATCATAGAATAATCTTCTAAAAATCTAGCAAGACCTACCCACTCTGCTCTTTCATCTGCTCCTTTTTGTGTAAGTTTATATATTTTTTCTTTACATTTATTACGTATTCTGTCTAATGCTATTAGCATTATTGATATAGGTAAAAGTATAATTAACGAATCTAAAAATCTACCTAATAAGTCTGTTCCCCATAACATTATATATGTTTTTGAAACAAATGGTAATAATCCAACAAAATTATATAATATTATCATTATAAAAATTCCTGCAAACATTATAGGTAGTAAACTATATGTCGCAGAGTATAGTTTTTCCTTTTTTCTGTCGACTATTTTTTCTTCATATAGGTTGTTCTTTATATTACTTACCATTTTATTTATATGCTTACTGTATTTATCAAACTTTTCCTTAGCAAATTTTTTAAGTTGTTTTACTTCTATATATTCATCTCTACCAATTGCATCTTTAAGTAAATTATATATTTCTTTTTCATCATTTTTTAACCCATCTGCTGGTTTTGCTATTGCTATATTTATATTATTATTATCTTTTTCTAAAGTAATATATCCTTTAAGACATAAATTTAATATATTTGCTGCTACTACATCAGCTTGTTTTCCATCTGTCCACTTAAAATTATTTGTAAAATAATATAAAAATG
>OHJU01000488.1_pt1 | contig 21439 bp, 6 predicted proteins | sample 1568711 | NCBI WGS metagenome assembly OHJU01 (sample SAMEA3879574, study PRJEB24766) | human gut metagenome | biome: human-associated habitat; feature: feces | place: USA | collected 1985/1987 | reverse complement strand
AGACGTGGTAGACCAGTAACAGGTGCTGGTAATAGACCATTAAAATCATTATCAGACTTATTAAAAGGAAAACAAGGTAGATTCCGTCAAAACTTACTAGGAAAAAGAGTTGACTACTCTGGACGTTCAGTTATCGTTGTAGGTCCAGAACTTAAGATATACCAATGTGGTCTTCCAAAAGAAATGGCTGTAGAATTATTCAAACCATTTGTTATGAAAGAATTAGTAGGAAGAGGAATTGCGCATAATATTAAAAATGCAAAAAGAATGGTAGAAAAATTAAGTCCAGAAGTATGGGAAATATTAGAGGATGTTATAAAAGATCATCCAGTAATGTTAAACCGTGCTCCTACATTACACAGACTTGGTATTCAAGCATTTGAGCCAGTTTTAGTAGAAGGTAGAGCAATAAAATTACACCCATTAGTTTGTACACCATTCAATGCTGACTTCGACGGTGACCAAATGGCTATTCACTTACCATTATCACCAGAAGCTCAAGCAGAAGCAAGATTCTTAATGTTATCTGTAAACAACTTATTAAAACCACAAGATGGTAAACCAGTTACAGTACCAACACTAGATATGGTTCTTGGAAGTTATTACCTAACAATGGCCTTAGATGGTGAAAAAGGTGAAGGTATGTACTTTAAAGATAAAGATGAAGCTATAATGGCTTACGAAAACCATGATGTTGGAATACATGCAAAAGTATATGTAAGATTTAGCAAAGAAGTAGACGGAGAAGTAAAAACAAAGAAAGTACAAACAACAGTAGGAAGAATTATTTATAATGAAGGAATTCCACAAGACTTAGGATATGTAGATAGAACAGATCCAGAACACGAATTTGACTTAGAAATAAATTTCCCAGTTATAAAGAAAAACTTAGGAGATATAGTAAACAGATGTATAAATGTACATGGTTTATCTAAATCTGCAGAAGTTTTAGATTACATTAAAGCAACAGGATTTAAATATTCTACACTTGCAGGTGTTACATTCTCTGCAGCAGATGTTAAGGTACCTGCTAAAAAGAAAGAAATATTAGCAAAAGCCGAAGAACAAGTAGAACAAATAAGAAAACAATTTAAACGTGGTTTAATAACAGACGAAGAAAGATATAATGCTGTTATTAATGTATGGGATAAAGCGACAAATGAAGTTACAGAAGCAATGAAAGAAAACTTCGATGACTTAAACCCAATATACATGATGGTTCAATCTGGAGCCCGTGGTAACATGAACCAATTAAGACAAATCGCAGGTATGAGAGGTCTTATGGCAAGTACTACAGGTAGAGCAGTTGAAATTCCTATTAAATCATCATTCGCAGAAGGACTAGATGCCTTAGAGTACTTCATTTCTGCACATGGTGCTAGAAAAGGACTTTCTGATACAGCTTTAAGAACAGCTGACTCTGGATACTTAACAAGAAGATTAGTTGATGTATCTCAAGATATTATCGTAAGAGAAGAAGACTGTGGAAGCCATGACGGAATTGTTTTATGTGACATAAAAGAAGGAAACCAAATAATCGAAACTTTAAGAGAAAGATTATTAGGAAGATTTGTTATAGAAGACTTAAAAGATCCTAAGACAGGAGAAGTTTTAGTAGATACTAATACAATGATAACAGATGCAATAGCAGACAAAATAGTAGCTGCTGGAATCGAAAAAGTTAAAGTACGTTCTGTTCTAGGATGTAGATCAAAACAAGGTGTATGTCGTAAATGCTATGGTATGGGATTAGCAAGAAAAGACTTAGTAAATATAGGAGAAGCAGTAGGTGTTATTGCAGCACAATCAATTGGTGAGCCTGGTACACAGCTTACTATGAGAACTATCCACTCTGGTGGTGTTGCAGGTGTTGCAGATATCACACAAGGTCTTCCTAGAGTTGAAGAGTTATTCGAAGCTAGAAAACCAAAGGGACTTGCAATTATGGCAGAAATCTCTGGTAAAGTTAAAGTAGTAGAAGACAAGAAAAAGAAAGAAGTTGTTATTACTTCTAAAGATGATTCTAAGACTTATACAATACCATTTGGTGCAAAACTAAAAGTTATGGATGGAGACGAAATAGAAGCCGGAGATCCAATAACTACAGGTTCATTAAATCCAAATGATATACTAAAAGTAAAAGGAGCAGAGGGAGTATATACTTACCTTGTACAAGAAGTACAAAAGGTTTATAGAAACCAAGGTGTTGATATAAACGACAAACATATCGAAGTTATCGGAAGACAAATGATTAAGAAAGTTAGAATAGAAGATAATGGAGATACAGATTTATTCCCAGGTTCTTTAGTAAATGTATATGATTTAGAAGAAGTAAATGAAAAAGCAATAGCAGAAGGAAAGAGACCTGCAACAGCAAAACGAGTATTACTTGGAATAACAAAAGCATCATTAGCTACAGAAAGCTTCTTATCTGCTGCATCATTCCAAGAAACAACAAGAGTATTAACAGAAGCAGCAATAAAAGGTAAGACAGATGAGCTTATGGGATTAAAAGAAAATGTTATGATAGGTAAATTAATACCAGCTGGTACAGGAATGGATAGATACAAAAATCTAAAAATTCATGTAGAAGGTCAAGACGAAGAAGAACAAAAAGAAGAGCAAAATGCTTAATAAATATATAGGGAGAGCTTATAAGTTCTCTCTATTTTTTGTTACATAAATGTAAAAAAAACCAATATGATTAAGCCGTAAGTATTAAAAAAATAGGAAGATATTAGCATAAAATGTAATTGACTAAATGATATAAAACGAGTTATAATATATGCTAGAAAAAATAGAAGGAATTGATGTTGTATGAAGTTATTAAATAAAAAAATCATGTTACTAATGATGGGAATAATTGTAATGTTACTTGCATTGCTAACAGGAAAAGTGCAAGCTGCATCACAAGAATTTGGATTACAAGAATATAGAAAACCAGTAGGAAGTACACAATATGGTTATAAAGTAAGTGATAAATATGTGTGGAAAATCGTAACATATTCTGGTAGTGCAATAAATTATGATAGAACACTTTATTGTTTAAAAGCAGAACAAGGTTTCTATACTTCAGAACCAGGAGTTTTTAAAGAAACATATGATTTATCATATGATTTTATGAATAAAAATAGTATGAGTCCATTACCAGTGCCATCACAATATTATAATCAAATAGTTTGGATTTTAAATCATTCTTATATACCAAGTGCATCAACAGCAAGTACAGACAAAACAACATTATTAAAAAATGCTGGTATAAGTGGAAATAGTGAATTAACAGATGATGATATAGATGTTGTACAACAATTAGCAATATGGTATTTTACAAATTATGATAATTCAACATATCATAAAGACTTTGGAAATCAAGCTTCTTTCCAAACAGTATTGCAATCTACTAAAAATAGTGGAGGAACAAGTGCATACCAAGCAATAGAAGACATTAACGAAACAAGATATGATCAGATGGAAAAGTTATTTGTATATCTTGTAGAAAATGCAAAAAAAGCAACAGAAAGTTCTAATAGTACTTCATCACCAATATCTATGGGAAATACTACACCAACAGTAGAAGTAAGTGGAAGTAATTATATAGTAGGACCATTTAAAATAGATAAAAATAATGATACTCCATATACAATAAGTTTTAGTATAACAGACCAAAGTGGTAAAAGTTTAGATGGAAAATATACATTATTAGATTCAAACAAAAGCCAAACAAGTCAAACTCTAGCACAATTAGTTGGAAGTAATTTTTATTTAAGAATACCAATTAGTACAGTAAATTCAGAAAATATTACAAGTTTAAGATTTTCAATGAATGGAAATTATACAATAACAACAGCAACATATTGGACTAAATCTGGAGATAACACAGTACAACCAATAGTAGAATTAGGAAGAACACCAAAAACTTTTAGTGGTAATAAAGAAGTAACATTTCCAAAAGAAGGTTCATATAATTTAAAACTTGTAAAAGTAGAACAAGGTAATACAACAAATAAATTACAAGGTGCAACATTTAAAATTACAAGTCCAAATGGAACAGTAACAGAAACAACAAGCGCAAATGGTGAAATTAATGTAGGACCAATCACTATAAATACACCTGGAACAGATACAATAACAATAGAAGAAACAAAAGCACCAGATGGATACGAAAAAATAATAACATCACCAATAAATGTACAAGTAACAAAAACACTATCAAGTAATACATATACCATGTCAAAAGCTGTAATAACTAATACGCAGACAGGATCAAGTATAAGCATAAGTGGAAGTACGATAACAGTAACGGTAGAAAATAAATTAATACCAAAAGATAGCGAATATAATTTAAAACTTGTAAAGGTTGAACAAGGCAATACAAGTAAAAAATTACAAGGTGCAGAATTCAAGATAAATTCACCAAATGGTGAAGTAACACAAACAACAAATGCGAGCGGAGAAATAAATATAGGACCAATTGCAGTAACAGCTACAGGAACAGACACAATAACAATAGAAGAAACAAAAGCACCAGATGGGTATGAAAAAATAATAACATCACCAATAACAGTGCAAGTAACAAAAGTATTTCAAGATAACACATATAAAATGTCAACTGCACAAATAACAAATGCACAAACAGGAGCAAGTTTAACATTATCAGGAAGCACAATAACAGTAACAGTAGAAAATAAATTAATTCCTAAAACAAGTGAATATAACCTAAAACTTGTAAAGGTAGAAGAAGGAACAAGTAATAAACTTGAAGGTGCAGAATTTAAAATAAATTCACCAAATGGTGAAGTAACACAAACAACAAATGCAAACGGAGAAATAAATATAGGACCAATTGCAGTAACAGCTACAGGAACAGATACAATAACAATAGAAGAAACAAAAGCTCCAGCAGGATACGAAAAAATAATAACAGCACCAATAACAGTGCAAGTAACAAAAGTATTTGAAGATAATACATATAAAATGTCAGATGCAAAAATAACAAATGCGCAAACAGGAGCAAGTATAAACTTAAGTGGAAATACAATAACAGTAACAGTAGAAAATAGAGCAAAATATTTTGATTTAGCATTAAGAAAATATATAACACAAGTAAATGGCGAAAATGTTGAAAACACTAGAGTCCCAGTTATAAATACAAGTTCACTTAAAACTGGAACAACAGCAAGTTATAACCACAGAAAAGATCCAGTAGCAGTAACAACAGGTGACAAAGTAATATACAATCTTACAATATATAATGAAGGACAAAAGCCAGGTAGAGCAACAAAAATACAAGACCAATTACCAACAGGACTAGTATTTAATAGAGTAGTATCTGGAAACTTTGAATTAGATTCTTATAGTGAAACAGATAATTTATTAAAATTAAAAAGAACATCAAATACAGACAATCTTGACGCATATAATGGAACTACATTAGATTCAGAAACAATACAAATAGAATGTACAGTAACAGCAGTTCCAACATATAAAGAGCAAATCTTAACAAATGTAGCATGGATTTCTGAAGAATATGATGCAGAATCAAATGTAACAATAACAAATGAGGAAAATGCAGATAGGGATTCTGTTCCAGGAACACATCCAGATGTAAATAAAGATAATATGGAAGACTATACTGGAAATAATAATCAAGAAGATTTAGCAGATGAAGATTATTACTTCAAAGGTCAAGAAGATGATGATGATTTCGAAAAATTAAAAGTAGTATATTTTGACTTAGCATTAAGAAAATTTATAACAGGTAAAAATGATACAACATTAACAGGTAGAGAACCACAAGTAGATGTAACAAACTTAGCAGATGGAACATCTACAACAGCTACATATAATCATCCAAAAAATCCTATAGATATGCAAAGAGGAGATATCGTAATATATAGGTTTAAAATAGATATGTCACAGCAACATTGAAAATAAAATATTGAAAGAGAGTACCAAAAATGATATTGTTTAAATAACCACAAATAAACGGTATCGGAGGTACTCTCTTATGGGTAATAATATCACACAAAAATTAAAATATAAAGAGTCTGTAGTAAAGTTTTCATATAAATATGGAGTAACAAAAGCAGCAATAAAATTTTGTGAATGTAGAAGAACAATATATAGGTGGAGAGAAAGATATGATGGAAGTCTAGAAAGTCTAAAAGATAAGTCAAGGAAGCCACATTATCATCCAAACCAGCACACAGAAGAAGAAATAAAAATGATAAAAAACTACAAAAATAATAATAAAGATACGGGATTGGTTGTATTATGGGTAAAATTAAGAGAGGCAGGATATACAAGAACAGTGCAAGGATTGTATCGTGTGTTACAACGACTAGGAATATATCAAAAAGCACCAAGTAAGAAAAAAGAGAGTGAGCCAAGAGAATGGGTAACAGGAACATATCCTGGAGAGAAAGTACAAGTAGATGTAAAATATGTACCAAAGAAATGCATGAGCGCAGAACTGCAAGAAAAAGGAGAAAAATATTATCAATATACAGGAATAGATGAATTCACTAGAATAAGATATATATGGTATACAAATGAACATAGTACATATATGTCGAGTGAATTTGTAAAAAGGCTGGTAAGATATTTCAGAGAGCAATATGAAATAGAAATAAAAACAATACAAACAGATAATGGGTTTGAATTCACAAATAGATTAAGTTGGCAGGCATTTTTAAAGAATAAAAAAACACTATTTGAAGAAACATTAGAAGAATTAGGAATAGAATATAAAACAATAAAGCCACATACACCAAAGCAAAATGGAAAAGTAGAAAGAAGTCATAGAAAAGATCAAGAAAGATTTTACTACAATAAAGTATTTTGGAGTTTAGAAGATTTGAGAAATAGAGGAGCAGATTGGAGAAAAGAATATAATAATTTTCCAATGAGACCGCTAGGATGGTTAAGTCCAAAGGAATTTCTAAAAAAATATAAAAGTCAAGAAGAATCGGTTATAACAATATAGAGTACTCAAAGTATATATTTTTCAAAAAAGTGTGACATATGATTGACTAACCTACAGATATGCAAAGAGGAGATATCGTAATATATACAATAAGAGTATATAACGAAGGTTCAATGGATGGATATGCAAATGAAATAACAGATTATTTACCAGAAGAACTAGAATTCTTACCAGATCATGAAATAAACCAAGAATATGAATGGCAAGTATCTAGTGATGGAAGACATGTTACAACAGATTACCTATCAAAAGCTAAAGAAACATCTTCAAGACAAAACTTATTAAAAGCTTTTGATGGAAAAACATTAGATTATAAAGATGTAAAAATAGCATGTAAAATAAAAGATACTGCAGAAGTTGGTAAGAAGCTAACAAACTTAGCAGAAATAACAGAGTCAAAAGATTCAGATGGAAATGATGTAGTAGACAGAGATTCTGAAACAGATAATGTAGAAATACCAACAGACGAAGATTTACCAAATTATAAAGATGACGAAATAGACAAAGACTATGTACCTGGTCAAGAAGATGACGATGACTTCGAAAAGGTAAAAGTAGTATATTTTGATCTAGCATTAAGAAAATTTATTACAGCAGTAGATGATACAGAGATAACAAACAGAATACCACAATTAAGTATCGGAGAAGATGGAAATATTCATTATGATCATACTAAAGATCCAGTAGAAGTAGAAAATGGAAATATAGTAACATATACATTAAGAATATTTAATGAAGGTATGATGGCTGGTTACGCAAGTAAAGTAAAAGATGATGTACCAGATGGATTAGAATTCTTACCAGACAATGAGATAAATAAGGAATATAGATGGGTGTTATCAGAAGATGGAACAACAATCGAAACAGATTATCTATCTAAAGAACAAGAACAAACAGAAGGTGCAAACTTAATAAAAGCATTTAATCCAGAATTAGGAATAACAGATACAAACCCAGACTATAGAGATTTAAAAATAGCATTTAAGGTAACAGAACCAAATACATCAGATAGAATATTAGTAAATACAGCAGAAATAGCAGACGACAGAGATGAAAATAATGATCCAGTAGATGATATAGACTCTACTCCAGATAACAACAATGAGTGGAATGAAGAAGATGACTTGGATAAAGAATTTATAAAAGTTAAATACTTTGATTTAGCTTTAAAGAAATGGGTAAGTAAAGCAATTGTTACAAATCAAGATGGTTCACAAAACATAATAGAAACAGGACATACAGGAGATGAAGATCCAGAACCACCAGCAAAAGTAGATTTAGGAAGACAAGATATTAATAAAGTAACAGTAAAATTCGAATTCCAAATTAAAATAACAAACGAAGGTGAAATTGCTGGATACGCAACAGAAGTAACAGACTATATCCCAGAAGGATTAAGATTTATTCAAGAAGATAATCCATTATGGTACCCAAGAGAACCATTAAATGGTAGAGAAAGAGTTGGAACACAACAATTATCAGATACATTATTACAACCAGGAGAAAGTGCAACAATATCAATACTATTAACATGGATAAATGATCCAAATAATATGGGATTAAAAACAAACATAGCAGAAATAAGCCAAGACTATAATGATAGTCATACACCAGATATAGACTCAACACCAGATAACTTTACAGATGGTGAAGATGATATAGATGATGCACCAGTAATGTTAACAGTAGCACTAGGTGATACACAAATATATATAGGTTTAGGATTTGTAGTAGTAGCAATGTTAACAGGTGGAATTTGGGCAATTAAAAGATATGTTTTATAATCAATAGTGATTAAGGGACGTTCCTAAAATCCCGGATAAACCGGGAATTTAGGAGTCTTTTTTTTTTCGGAAAACAGAGGAAAAAAAAGAACGTCCCAAATTCCCTTTTTTTAGCAAATTATTCCAAAATTATTGTAAACTTAACAAAAATGTAATATAATTGTAATGTGGATTTTTAAAAGAGGCTGGATATAGCAAAAACTGTATCCGTAAGCAGGTTAAAGCCACAAAAAAATAACCATAAAAAACTGCTATTTTTTGCTATTGACTATTATTTAGAATATAGTAAAATACACTTAGCAGTATTATGAGAAAAGGATGGTAACGAAACTATGAAACTTATTAAGAAAATAGCTGTAAGCATCATAGTTATGCTTTTAGCATTAGCTATGGGAACATCAGTATTTGCAGCTACAAATCCAGTTACATTTGGACTAAGTGAATATAGAAGAGAAACAAACGGAAAACAATATGGATATAGAATAAACAACGGAAATAAAAGAGTTTGGAAAGTTATTGTATACGAAAATGATGGAACTACAATGAATTTTGATAATACAATATACTGTTTAAAAGCTGAAAAAGGTTTTTACACAGCAACACCAAATTCATTTAAACAAACATATGATAAGATGGTAGACTTTGCAGATAAATCAAATTTAGTACCTGCAATCTTCGAAAACGATGATTATTACTATGCTGCTACATGGATCTTAGACCATGCATATATACCATATTATGCAAAATCAGGAGATTCAGTAGAGGTGCAAAACCAAAAGAAAGCTCAAGCAGCACAAGATAGAGAAGATTTACTAAATGCATCTGGAATGAGTGATTCATTAAAGAAAGAATTAACAGATGATGATATAGATGTAGTACAACAAATGGCATTATGGTATTTTACAAATACAAAAGCAGATGAAAATTCTGATATATACCATGTAGATTTTGCAGGAGAGCCATCATTCCAAGAAATAGCTATAGCAGAAAAAGGTGTAGGTTCTTATACAACAATGTCAGATGTTAACCAAACAAGAGCTGACGCAATGAAAAAGCTATATCAATATATGGTAAAAACAGCTAAGAGTACAGAAAATATCGAATATTATAAAACTCATAACGGAAAAGTAGAAGAACCAATAACATTAGATTCAACAGTTAATCCAACAGTAGAATTAGATGGAAGTAATTACATAGTAGGACCATATAAAATAAATAAAAATAATGATTTACCATTCGAATTAAATGCAAAATTCACAGACCAAGATGGAACAGACTTAAATGGTAAATACACATTATTAAATTCAAGTAAACAAGCGGTATCACAAGGAACAACAATAAAAGACTTAGTAGGACAAAGTTTTTATATTTCAATTCCATCATCAAATATAGATGATATAACAAAAATTAAATTTAGTTATACAGGTTCATATAGAACTTCATCAAAAGGATTTTGGACAACAACACAAAATCCAGATACTGTACAACCATTAGTTGCAGTAGAAAAGAAAGAAACACCATTAAGTGGAGAAAAAGAAGTTGGAGTTGCAAAAAGAGAATTTGACTTATCATTAAGAAAATTTATTTCTGAGGTTAATGGTAAAGAAATAAACAGAGAACCAACAGTGGATGCATCTAATTTAAATAAAACAGTAGATGGTGCTAAAATTACAACAGCTACATATAATCACAACAAAAAACCAGTAGCAGTAAAACCAGGAGACATAGTAACATATACAATAAGAGTATATAATGAAGGTGAATTAGATGGTTATGTAGGCGAAATTACAGACTATTTACCTGCAGAACTAGAATTTATAAATGATGTAGAAAACTATTCAGAAGAAACAGACTTTAATGCTGGTTATGGTTGGAGAATAGACCCAAGCAATAATAGAGTAATTAAAACAAATAAACTTGCTTATTCATCAGAAGCAGCAGACAGAGATCAAAATACAAGCAATTTAATAAGTGCATATAATGGAACTACATTAGATTATAAAGAAGTTAAAGTAAAATGTAGAGTAAAGAATTCTACAGAACCATTAAAGAAAATTACAAACTTAGCTCAAATTACACAAGAAACAGACAGCAAAGGAGGAGCAGTAACAGATAGGGACTCTGTACCAAATGGAAATTTTACATTACCAGCAGACACAGATTTACCAACATATAAAGATGATGAAATAAATTCTGGTAAAGAATATATTCCAGGACAAGAAGACGATGATGACTTCGAAAAAGTTATTATTCAAGAATTTGATTTAGCATTAAGAAAATTCATATCAGGAAAAAATGGAACAACATTAATAGGTAGAGAGCCATCTGTAGATGTAACAAACTTAGCAAATGGAACAGCTACAACAGCAACATATAACCATCCAAAGAAAGCTGTAGATATGGCAAGAGGAGATGTTGTAGAATATACAATAAGAGTATACAATGAAGGTTCAATAGATGGATATGTAAATCAAATAGTAGATAAATTACCAGAAGAATTAGAGTTTTTACCAGAACACGAAACAAACATACAATATGGATGGCAACTTTCAGAAGATGGAAGAACTGTAACAACAGATTATTTATCAAAAGCAAAAGAAACAGCAACAGGTACAAACTTATTAAAAGCTTTTGATGGAACAACATTATCATATAAAGATGTAAAAATAGCATGTAGAGTAAAAGATACTGCAGAATTTGGTAAGAAATTAACAAACTTAGCAGAGATAACAGAAGCTAAAGATTCTGAAGGAAATGACGTAATAGACAGAGATTCAGAAACAAATAATATGCAAGTTCCAAGTGATGAAGAATTACCAAATTATAAAGATGACGAAATAAACAACGAATATGTACCAGGCCAAGAAGATGATGATGACTTCGAAAAAGTTAGAGTAGTATATTTTGACTTGGCATTAAGAAAATTTATTACTGCAGTAGATGACCAAGAAGTAACTACAAGAATACCAAGCTTAAGCATTGGTGAAGATGGAAATATTAAATATGACCATACAAAAGACCCAGTAGAAGTAGAAAACGGAGATGTAGTTACATATACAATAAGAATATATAATGAAGGATTAATAGATGGATATGCAACAGAAGTAAAAGACGATATTCCAGATGGTCTAAAATTCTTACCAGATAATCCTATAAATAGGGAATATAGATGGCAAGAATCAGAAGATGGACAAAGTGTAACAACAGATTATTTATCAAAAGCACAAGAAGAAAATGACGGAGATAATCTAATAAAAGCATATGATCCAGAAAAAGGCCTAACAGAAAATAATCCTGATTACAGAGATGTAAAAATTGCATTCCAAGTAACAGAACCAAATACATCAGATAGAATATTAGTAAATACAGCAGAAATTGCTGATGATAGTGATAGTTCTGGAGATCCAATTGATGATATAGATTCTACTCCAGATAACAATAATGAGTGGAACGAAGAAGATGACTTAGATAAAGAATTTGTAAAAGTTAAATACTTCGATTTAGCTCTTAAAAAATGGGTAAGTAAAGCTATTATAATAGATGAAGATGGAACACAGACTGTACAAGAAACAGGACATACAGGTGACGAAGATCCAGAACCACCAGCAAAAGTTGATTTAGGAAGAAGAGATATAAACAAAGTAACAGTAAAATTCGAATTCCAAATCAAAATAACAAATGAAGGTGAAATTGCTGGATACGCAAAAGAAATTACAGATTATATCCCAGAAGGATTAAGATTCGTACAAGAAGACAATCCAGATTGGTACACAAGAGAACCATTAAATGGAAGGGAAAGAGTTGCAACAAAATTACTAGAAAATACATTATTACAACCAGGAGAGAGTGCAACAGTATCAATCATCTTAACATGGATAAATGACCAAGATAATATGGGATTAAAAACAAATATAGCAGAAATAAGTCAAGATTATAATGATAGCAATACACCAGATATAGACTCTGTGCCAGATAACTTTAAAGAAGACGAAGACGATATAGATGATGCACCAGTAATGCTTACAGTAGCTTTAGGTGATGCAAAATTATATATCGGAATAGCAGCACTAGTAGTTATAGCACTAGGTGGAGGAGTATTCATAATTAAGAAATATGTAATTTAGGGATTGGGGCGTTCCTTTTTCCCTATAGTAGTAAAAAGCTGATGTCTATAATGACATTAGCTTTTTGTGTTATATCAAATAAAAAGGGGGATATATATGACTAAGCGAATTGATTTACATATACATACGAGCATATCAGATGGTGTGTTAACACCAAAGAAAGTAATCGATGAAGCAGTAAAAAATGGTGTATCTGTTATTTCGATTGCAGATCATGATACTATAGATGCATATACTGACGAATTATTTGAATATGCGAAATCCAAAAATATAAAACTAATACCAGCAGTAGAAATATCAACTAAAACTAAGAAAAGTGGTATTCATGTACTAGGATATAATTTTGATTTAGAGGATGCAAAATTTAAGGAAAAGCTTAAACAAATAAGAAATGCTAGACATGACTATTTGCATAAGGTTGCAAAGAAACTAGTAGAGTTAGGATACTGTGTAAACCTTACGGAATTAGACAAAATTGGTGCTGTTACAAAGGCACATATAGCGATAGATTTAACAAATAATCCAGCTAATAAGGATAAATTGTTAGAAGAATTTGGTCATATTCCAGCTAAGGGTGAATTTATAGAAACAATAATGAATGAAAACTGTCCTGCATATGTGGAGAAGGTTACAGTAACTCCAAGAGAGGCTGGAGAAATAATAAGAGCAGCAAAAGGTAAGGTAGTTCTTGCCCATCCTGTTGCATATGAACATGAAGATAACTTAACAGAAGAGGATATATTAAACATAATTAAAGAACTAAAGCCGGATGGACTAGAAGCATATTATTTGTATGTAGATAAGGATAACAAAAAGTTTGATGAAACCAAAAAGTGGTGTGAATTTGCAAAAGATAACAACTTATTCGTAACAATAGGTTCAGATTTTCACAATACAAAAAAGAGACTAAAGCCACAAATAGGTTTCGCAAATACAGATTTTACTTTACCAGAAGAGATTATAGAAGAAATTGTTAGTAATTTAGAAAATTAAAAGTAAAATGTATATTGTAATCAAAAAATAATATAAAATGCCTAAAAATAGTATCCGTAAACTGATAGAGCATTGCTTCAAATATTTGAAGCAATGCTCTATTTACTTATATTTATATAATAAGTAAAATTAATATAATGAGGTATTATAGGAGAAGTAGGTGAATAACAAATATGATATGGAAATATAAAAATAACCAAAAAGCGAAACCTGAAAGCCTTGATGCTGTAGAGAGAGAGAGAGAGAGAGAGAGAGCTACCCTCTAAAAAACGGGAAGAAATCCCCAATAAATATATTAGTAAAGATAGCTATACCAGTAGTAGCAATAGCTATATTTTTAGTGTGTTTAATTTTGCTCAACTATAAAAACGAAAGTGAAAACTATCAACTTTCAGAAACACAAGGATATCAAGTTACAACATATAATGAGGAGTATAAGAAAACATCAGAGTTATCAAATTCTGATTTAAATGATGCGTACCAAAGAAATTATCAAAAAACAACAGCAACAGATGGAAGTTATTTAATAAAAAGTGCAGAATGGACAGATAGACAAAAAGGTGAAGGAATAATAACAATACAAGCAGCACAATATCAAAGATTGGAAAATAGTAGTGCTTTATATGTTGCAACAATGTGTTATGCACATGGTTTAACAGAGGATATATTAGTAAAAAATATAAAAACATTAACAAAATATTATACGAAGGTAGAATTTATAGCGATTAATGATTTTTATGCAGAAGGAATTTTAAACAGTAAAACATTTACACAAGATTCTACAGAAGATGAGATAAGGTTATATGTTTCAGAAGTAAAAAATTCAGGAATAGAATACCCTCATTTAACATATAGCATTCCATATGCAATTCAAGAATATTTATTTGGAAATGCAGGAGATGAATATATTAGTGAAGAAAACCTTAAGAACAATCCAACAGCAATATATACTTCTTTTGATTCATTTTATTTAGGAAATACTGGTGGGACAACCGCAAGTTCAGGTTGGGGAGCAGAATATGGAACAGAAAAATATTTTAACTTTATAGAAGAGCACTTTGCAAATAGATATTTTTCTATGTCACAATATTCACGACAAGAAGGTAAACAATGTATAGGAGTAAGATATCCTTTCCAAAAGTATGAGGCTAGTAGATTAAATGTTTTACTAGGAATATTAAACCCAGAAAATTATGGGGAAGCAGATTTAGTATATAGTGAGGAAAGCCTAAATAAATGGCAAGCAGATAATAGTGAGGACTTATTAGAATTACCAATAGAAGATAAGAAATATTTAGCGGATTACAGCTATAGCCAGGATTTTGAAGAAACAGGCGTACAAGTAATTACAAGTTGTACTATAGAAGATACAGTACAAGATTACTTTGAAATAGTAGATGTTAATGCAACTGGTGGATCAACAAGTATGCAAACTAAAGTAACAGGACAAAATGTTTTATTTTATGATACAAACTATGTAAGTGGAACTGAAATAAAAATACAAATTAAAATTAAAATAAATCAAGAAATGATTTCATCTTTTGATAGATTTGAAGATACAAATGTCGGAAAGGCTACATTAAATGGTAATGAAAGTCTATCAGTAGACTCACCAAAATTAGCCACAATATATAGAGATGGTTATAAACCTACTATAGATATAACAGAAGAAGATAAAAAAGATGAAAATCAAAAAAATTATCAGGAAACAATATCAACAGATGGAAGTTATTTAACTAAAAAAGCAGAGTGGACGGACAAAGAAAAAGGTGAGGCACTTATTACATTACAAGGAGTTCAATATCAAGAATTAGAAAATACAACTGCTTTATATGTAGCAACAATGTGTTATCAACATGGACTATCAGAAGATATATTAGTAAAAAATATACAAACTTTGATAAAGTATTATGATAAAGTGGATTTTATTGCAATTAATGGCTCAGGTGAATCTGGAATTTCCAATACAAAAGAATTTACAAAAGAATCAACAGAAGATGAAATAAGAAATTATATAGTAGAGATAAAAAATTTAGGAATTAATTTTCCACACGCTATAAATAGTATTCCTTTCGCAATTCAAAAATATTTATTTGGAAATGTTGGGGATGAGTATATTAGTGAAAAAAATTTAATAAATGATCCTACTGCAATTTATGTTTCAACTGACACTTATGTTCTATGTGAAGGTGAATATAATAAACTTGATGGGCTTTGGGGAACTGAGTATGCAACTGAAAAATATTTTGAATTCATCACAGAGAGATATGGGAATAGATATTTTTCAATGTCACAGCAATCTAAAATGGAAGAGAATCCAAAACTAAATATAAGATATATAATAAGAACGTCATATGATGCTAATGTAATGAATATATTAATAGGAATTTTAAATCCAGAAAATTATGGAGAAGCAGATTTAGTACTAAGTGAAGAAAGTTTAAAAAAATGGGAAGAAACAAAAGCTTCTACAACTAACACAGATGCTGCTCTATCGTTACCTTTCGAAGATAAAAAGTATGCAGCAGATTACAATTATAGTCAAGACTTTGATGAAGCAGGAGTACAAATAATTACAGATTGTACTATTACAGATACTGTACAGGATTATTTTGAAATAGTGGATGTCGATGCTTCAGGCGGCTCTGATAGTATGAGTATAAAAGTAAATGGACAAAATGTTCTATTCTATGATGAAAATTATGTGTATGGTAACGAAGTAACAATAAAGATAAAAGTAAAGCTAAGAGATGATGTTATTTCACATTTCGATGGATTTATAGATACAAATCTTGGAAAGGCAACATTAAGCGGAAAGGAAAATATGTCTGTAGATTCACCAAAATTGTCACCTATAACGACAGCGTATACAGTAAACTATTTAGAAAAAGGAACAAACAACAAACTAAGTAATGCAAAAACAGATGAAAATATTCCTATTACTACTCAAATTAAAGCTACAGATCAAATAATTGATATAAATGGATATAATTATGATAGTGCTGATAAAGCAATATTAACATTAGGAACAGGAGAGAATGTAATAAATTTATACTATACAAAAAGAACCGACTTAAGTTATAAAGTAAACTATTTAGAGAAAGACACAAATAAAGTATTAAGTGCACAAAAAGTAGTAAATAATCAAACTTTTGATACAGTAGTAAATTCAAAGGATGAGATAATAACAATATATGGATATAATTTCGATAGTTCAGATAAAACAAGCATGAAAATCGGAACAGGAGAGAACGTAATTAATTTTTATTACACAAAGAAAGATACCAGTGTGGTGGTACATCACTATATAGATGGAACACAAAATAAAGTACCATCAAAAAATGGTGGGGAAGTAGAAGATGAAACAATAACTGGAAAAGTAGATGACAAATATAGTACAAATGCGTCTTCAAACATTGCAAATAATTATGAATTAATAACAAGTAAATTACCAACAAATGCGAGTGGCACAATGACTGAAGAGCAAATAGTAGTAACATATTACTATCAAGTAAAAGAGCCAACATTAGAAAGCAATATAAACAAAACTAGTATATTAGATAAAGTAACATCAAAAGATCAAGAAATACCGTATACAATAACATATACAGCAAATGTAGATACATATATAGGAAATGCAGAAGTAACAATAGTAGATACACTTCCATATAAGATAGATACTACAAAATCAGACATAGCAGGTGGAACATATAATGAAACAAACAAAACAATAACATGGAAGGAAAATATAACAGATATAGATACATTTGCAAATGTTAATAAAGAAATAAAGCTTACTAAAGAAATAAAATTAGTATATAAAGATTTAGATGTTAATCAGCCAAATGTAACAAATATTGTAACGGGAAACATTAATTTAAAAACACCAGAAAAAACAGATATAGCAGAAGTAACAAAAGATATACCAACGGAATTCTTAAAAAATATTAAAGTAACAAAGGTATGGAATGACAACAGTAATAGTGCAGGAAAACGTCCTACAAGTGTAACAGTAATACTTACAGGAAATGGAAAAACATATAAGCAAAGCTTAAGTAATACAAATGATAAAAACACTTGGGAATATACATTTGCAGATTTACCAAAATACGATACAGATGGTAATGAAATAGATTATGTTTTAAGTGAAGAAAGCTTAAATAACAAATTTTATGTACCTAGTATAGACCAAGAAAATAAAACAATAACAAATACATTTACAGTACCAGATGAAAAAGTGTCTGTAAAAATAACAAAAGTATGGAATGACAATAATAATAGCGCACAAAAACGTCCAGCTAATATAACAATAAAAGTTACAGGTAATAAAACAGAAAATATAAAACAAATAGATTCATCATATGCAACTAAAGAGGACTCAAATAAATGGGAATATACATTTACAGACTTACCAAAATATGATGTAAATGGTAATGAGATAACATATACTATAGACGAACAAGATTTAAATAGTGAATTTTATACAAAATCAAGTGTAAATCAAGAAACAAGAACAATAGTAAATACATTCCAAGTACCAGGAGAAAACATAGAAATTCCAGTAACAAAGGTATGGGATGATAATAATAATGTAGCGCAAAAACGTCCAACAAGTGTTACATTACAAATAAAGAATGGGGAAATAGTAGTTGCAGAAGAAATAGTTACAGAGTCAGATGGATGGAAATATACATTTAGTGTGCCAAAATATGATGTGAATGGGGACAAAATCAAGTATACAATAGATGAGGCGGATTTAAACAATAAATTTTACACAAGAGAAAATACTGTCATTAATCAGGAAAATAGGACAATTACGAATAAGTTTGTAGTACCTGATGAAAAAACAACTGTAACTGTAACAAAAATATGGGATGACAATAACAACGAAGCTAAAAAGCGTCCAACAAGCGTTACCCTACAAGTAAAGAATGGAACAGAGGTTATAGGAGAAGCGACAGTAACAGAAGAATCTGGCTGGAAACATAATTTTACACTAACTAGATATGATTCAAATGGAAATGATATAAATTACACAGTTGATGAAGCAGACTTAAATAATAAATATTACGAAAAAGGTAATATAGACCAAACAGCAAGAACCATAACAAATGTAAGTAAATATGGAAAAGTAGTAGTACATTACTATATTATGAATACAGATGGAACCAAAACAGAAATGAAAGTACCAGATGTAAATGAAAATGAAATTGCAGATAGTATAGTAGAAGGAGCACAGGGGGAAGAGTATACTACAAATCCAGCTACAAATGTACAGCAAAATTATGAATTAGTAGAAACTCCAACAAATGCAACAGGAACGATAACAAAAGAAGATACAGAAGTAATCTATTACTACAGACTAAAAACACCAAATATAACAAATCAAAATACAACTAAAACAGGAACAGACAGAATAACAGTAGCAAACCAAGAAATGAGCTATACTGTAACATATACAGCAAATGTAACAGACTATATAGGAAATGCAGAAGTGACTATAGTAGATACATTACCATATGCAATAGATGAAGGAAAATCAGATTTAGCAGGAGGAACATATGATTCTGCTAGCAAGACTATTACATGGAAAGAAAATGTATCAGATATTAATAGTTATTCAGGAGCAGGGACAGTAAGCGTTACAAAGACATTCAAAGTTGTATATATTGACCTAGACATGAACCAAGAAAAAGTAACAAATAATGTAAAAGGTAATATTAAGCTATTAACTCCAGAGAAAACAAGCGATGAAGTAACTGGAAGCCAAGATTCTACAATATACAAAGCAATAATAAGTAGTGAAAAATTGGTAGATAAAACAGAAGCAACAGAAGGAGAAAAAGTAACATATACAATAAGAATTAAGAATGATGGAAACCTAGCAAAGACAGTAACAGTAAGAGATATATTGCCAGCAGGAATAACTTTTGATAAAGATACATTAATCCAAGTAGGAGACACAGGAACAGTATATACAGAGCAAAACTTAAAGAATGGAATACCAGTAGAAGTACCAGCAGAAGGAAGTATAGATGTAGTATTTGCTGGAAAGGTAGATACATTAGCAAATAACGAATATAGCAAAACATTAACAAACCAAGCAACAGTAGATAATGAACCAACAAATGAAGTAACAACAGAGGTAACAAAAGCAAATATAACAGCACATAAAGAGTCTGATCCATCAAGCGGAAACAAAGTCCGCGAGGGAGACGAAATAACCTACAGAATAAGAGTAAGAAATGATGGAACAAGAGCAGGAGATGTAATTGTAAAAGACATAATTCCAACAGGAACAACATTTGTAGAAGGTTCAATAAAGATAGATAATGTTGCATATAGCACAAAAACAGCTACAGACTTACAAAATGGAATTACTTTAAATGTACCAATAAGTACAGAAAAAGTAGTAGAATTCAAAGTAAAAGTAAATAAACAAATAGATGGAACAAAGATAAAGAATACAGCATACATAAATCAAAATGGAGAAGATAAAAAAGTACCAGAAGAGCCAGAGCATACATATGTAGAGCCAAAAGAAGAGCAAAGTATAAGCAAAAATGGAACAGCAACAATAGAGAGCTTAGATCAAGAGATAACATATAACATAAGCTATACAGCGAGAATAACAGATTATAGAGGAAGAGCAGCAGTAAAATTAGTAGATAAATTACCATATGCAATAGATGAAGCTAAATCAGATTTAGCAGGTGGAACATATGATGCACAAGCCCAAACAATAACATGGGAAGAAACTGTAGAAGATATACAACTAACAGAAGAAAAAGAAGTAACAATAAATAAAATAATAAAAGTAGTATATACAGGAATAAATCAAGGAACGACAGCAATAAAAAATATTGTTACAGGACAGATAGAATATGAAACACCAGTAATGACAAGTGATGAAGTAACAGCAAATAGTACCACAACAACAGGATTTACAGTAAATGTACCAGTAAGTAAAGTATGGGAAGATGACTCAAACAAACTTGGACAACGTCCAACAAAAGTAGTATTCAAACTACATGGAAGTGATAGAAGCGAATATACTTTAGAATTAGCAAAACCAGGAACACAAGGAAGTACAACAACACAAGATAGTACAAATCCAAATAAATGGAATGATATATTCGAAAACTTACCAAAATATGATAGTAACAACCAAGAAATAGTATATACATTAACAGAAGAAGAAAAGACAGAAGGAGATTTAAAATACTATGATAGCGTAGTTACAGATAAAACAATAACAAACACAAATAAATATGGAAAAGTAACAGTACATCATTACATAATGAATACAGATGGAACAACAACTACAACAAGAGTACCAGATGCTCAAGGACAAGACGTTCAAGATACAGTAATAGAAGGAAAAGAAGGAAATCCATATACTACAGAAGAAACAAAGAACATAAATGAAAAATATGAACTTGTAGCAGAAAAACTACCAGCAAATGCTACAGGAATAATAGAAAAATATAACGAGGAAAAACCACAAGAAGTAATATATTATTACAGATTAAAACCAGCAAAAGTATTAATAA
>OHJU01000453.1_pt1 | contig 22490 bp, 14 predicted proteins | sample 1568711 | NCBI WGS metagenome assembly OHJU01 (sample SAMEA3879574, study PRJEB24766) | human gut metagenome | biome: human-associated habitat; feature: feces | place: USA | collected 1985/1987 | reverse complement strand
CAGGCGATGCCTTCCTGATTAAAATTAAGATTTTAATCAGGAAATAGTATCAGTGGGTTCCCGTCCGGAGGAGGGAGAATACCTTCAGGGATTCCAGCGCGCGCCCCGTGCTGTCAAAAAACGCCTGATTGTCCACGGCGCTGCCGCCGTAGTATTTGCCCGCGTCCTCCGGGTCGTAGGAGGCGGCGTAGGAGCTGGCCCAGCCGGAGCCGTACTGCTCCCATTTCCGGCTGTTTTCCGCCCGGCTGCCGCCTCCGGCGCTGATCCATGCGCCCTCCCAGTAGAAGACACCGATGCCGTTTGTCGTGTCCTCTGCCATTGTACGGACAACATCCGCCACGGCATCGGCCTGTCCCTGTACGGTAAGGGGATAGGGTTTGGCATAGCTGCCGCCCTCGCCGATGGTATTGCCGAAGAAATCCGTATCCTCCGGGGTGTAGGCGTAGGAGGTTTCCGCTACCATGACCTTCTTGCCGTAGGCTTCGGCAATCTGAGAGAGCACGGCGGCGAGATTCTCCAGCGTCCCATGCCAGTAAGGGTAGTAGGAGGTGGCGAATACATCGTAATCCAGTCGGAAATCGTCCAGCGTTTTCGCGTAGAAGCGCATGGCGTCGGCGTTCTCCGGATTCGTGAAGTGAACGGCCACCAGTGCCTCCGGGAAAATTGCCCGGACGGCTCGGGAGCCGGCCTCCATCAGATAGCAGATGTTCCCCCAGGTGGTTTCCCCGCAGAGACTGCCGTTGGTCTCATTGCCCAGCTGCACCATGCCTACGTCCACCTTGGCGTCCTTCAGCTGCTGAAGGCAGTCCGTGGTGTAGCGGTTCAGGGCATCGGCCTTTTCGTCGATTTCCATACCGACCCACGCTTTGGGAACCATCTGCTTACCGGGATCGGCCCAGAAATCGGAATAGTGGAAATCGACAAGAAGCTTCATGCCGTACCGGGTGGCTCGCTTGCCGATGGCGAGGGCGGTGCCGATGTCGCAGTTTCCACCGCCGTAGCCCCGGCCGGAGCCGTCGTAAGGATCCACCCACACCCGAACCCGGATGTAGTTGATCCCGTTTTCGGAAAGGATCTCAAAAACGTCCTTCTCCTTACCGTCAAAATCATAGTACCGGACGCCGCCCGCCTCCAGCGACGGCACGATGGAGGCGTCCATGCCCAGAATAAAGGCTTCGGTCATGTCCTCAATCCTCGGAACATACAGCGTGTCCGAAGTGACGACCCGCTTCTCCCCGCCGCATCCGGCCAGGCACCCGGCCAGCAGGCAGACGGTCAGCCATGCAAACACCCTTTTCACGGTTCCTACCTCCGTCTCTTGCCGGATTGTGCGTTTATTTTTCGGATTGGACGGCGTCTTCCTGTTCGGGATTCCGGAATACTTCCACCCGTTCAAGCCGGATCGTCACACGGGTCTGTCCGCCGATGGTGCAGGTAAACAGTGTCAGATCCCAGTCCCCTGCTTCCATCCCCTCCGTGTCCATGGGGTTCAGCGTCTCCCGCTCCACCACCTGGAAGGTCCACATGCTCATCCATATCCGTAAACAGGACGGTGTCCCCGGGTTGGAGCTCCTTCAGCTTTCCGAAATGGGACGCATAGTTGTGGGCGCAGATGATCAGGTTGTCCTGATACAAGGAGCCTGAATACCGGCAGGGGGCAACCTTCAATGCGGGATAGTCCCACTGGCTGATCACCGGCAGCTCCAGCTCCAGCGACGGAATGCTCAGCACGCCGATGTAGTCCCGGCCGTTGATGGTCTTCACCGGCATCTCCCGCTGGACATCCGGCAGGGATTCCGGAAGGGTCGTGGGTTCGGCTTCGTCATCGCCCGCTTCCGTGGGGAGCGCGTCGCACAGCTGGGCAATGACCTGCCGGGCGGAGTCCCGGGCTTCGTGGGACTCCCGTTCATTGTAAGCCGAAAGGAACAGGGCCGCCGCAATCAGCAGCAGCCCCGCATTGATCCAGACGGTTCCCCGGTTAGCCTTCATCCCTGGCCTCCCGGCGGCGGAACAGACCCACGGCGATGCAGCCAAGCCCCGCACAGGCCAGCACCGGCACCGGCCACCACAGCTGCCCGGTCTGGGGAAGCTTCTTCCCGCCGCCGGGGGAGGGAGGCGCGGTGGGCTTGACCTCCCGTTCCAGATCGGTCTTGGGCTGGCTGGTCACGTCGTATTGGTATTCGTCCCGGTAGAGGTAAGGCACGCTCACCAGGAAGGGAGCGGTTTTCCCGTAGCCGGGAGCGGCGGTTTTCTGCACCACCAGATACAGACCGAAGGTCAGGTCGGAAAAGGTCGCGTTGCCGTCTCTATCGACGGTCACGGGATCGGAGGTGACGGGAGTCAGCTTCCCTTTCAGCTCCGCCAGCCGCCCCGCCAGATCCGGGGACTCGATGTCGCCGAATTCGGGAATGTCCGCCTGAATTTCTTCCACGGGGACGAAGCTGTAGTTGCCGTCGTCCTCCGCCACGTCGCCCACCTTGTACAGGGCAAGCGTGCCGCCGCGGACGGCTTTTCCCTTGTAGGCCATGGAGACGGTGATGCTGCAATGGCCGTTCCGGCTCTCATCCGGAACCGCGTGGGCGGCGGCGGACAGGGGCAGAGCAAGCAGGAAAAGCAGCGCCAGCAGGCCGGAAATAACATGCTTTCTCATGAAAAAACCTCCTATTTCTTTCTGCGCCTGGGCAGCAGCAGAAGGATCAACAGAATCAGCAGCATGGGGATCGCCACGACGGGCGCCACCAGCATTGGCTCGATCTGGACGGCGTCGGCGGTGACCCGCACGGTTTTGACTTCCTCGATATTGTCGATGCGGTGTCCGCGAACCAGCAGCCGGTGGGTATTGATGCCGTAGGGGGTGCAGGTCACCAGGGTGCAGTAGTCCTCCCCCTCCGCGATTTCCAGCGCGGCGGTATCCTGCGGCTCCACGATGAGGATTTGATCCACCTCATAGGTCAGGATCTCATCCAGCACCCGCAGGAGGAAGGTATCCCCCTCCCGGAGCTTGTCCAGGTCGGTGAACAGCTTGGCGCTGGGCAGACCCCGGTGACCGGAGAGGACGCAGTGGGTGCTCTCCCCGCCTACCGGCAGGCTGGTCCATTCCAGATGGCCCACGGCCACCTGCAGGACGGGATCCTCCGTGCCGTGGTAGATGGGTAGGCTCACGTCAATTTCGGGAATCTCGATATAGCCCATGACCCCCTGACCGGATATGTCCAGCAGGCTTTCGTATTCGGCCTTCTGCTCCTCGGAGAGGAGGAAGCTGTTGCTGCGACTACACAGGTTCCGGTTATACTGCCGGGCGGCGTCCCAGATGGCGTCATAGCTGGCGTTGTCGAGAGCGGCCACGTTTTCGGCGTAGGTGGCGATGGCGCGGGTCTGGTGGAAGGAGTTCCAGTAGTCGCTGACGGTGGGGTACAGCAACAGGGACAGCCCTATGAGCAATAGGAGCACCAGAACAATGGTGGATAGATGTTTTCGCATACAGGGTTCTCCTTGTGGCTGTGTGCCGGGGAGGGGCGCTCCCCGGCACAGGACTTATGGTTAAGAAAGCGGAATTACAGAGTGTGTATCCTCAGGAATTAACGATTGGCATCGCTCATGCGCTTCTTGGTGACCAGCAGGACGACCGCGCCCAGCACCAGGACAGTGCCCAGTACATAGAAGACGGTAGTACCCATACCACCGGTGGAGGGCAGCTCGGTACCGGCCTTGTTGACAACAACAACGGCGGTTGCGGCGATGGTATCAATATCGACCTTAACCTCAATTTCTTTAGCACTCACATCAACGACATTGCCGTCTTTGTCCAGATACACGGTGGTATGCGTGGAGGTGCTACTGGTCTTGACAGCTTGGACAGTGACAGGGGCAGTCAGCTTGTTATAGCCGGCAGGAGCTGTGACCTCCGTAATTTCATAGCTACCGGATTTAACACCCTTCACAACGATCACGCCGCTGTCAGGTGTGGTGATCTGGTTCGTAAGACCTGCGCCAGCGGTGGTACCAGCATAGATGTAAGCGCCGTTGGCGTCAGCAGTAGACTTCACATAGAACGGGAACTCGAACACAGCGCCGGGCAGGGCAACGCCCTTATTGTTGACCTTCTTCAACGCAATGGCATAGGTGAAGATGGTTTCATCAGTTTCTACCTTGTCGGGACCAGGCTCATCGCCGCCCTTAGTCGTCCACGTTACAGTGACCTTGTTGGTGTTGCCATTGCCATCAATGGCGGTCTTGTCAGTTACAACAGCGGTGTAGGTGATGGTGACGGTAGCACCATTGTCATACAGGAACTTGTTATTGACCTCGTCATACCAGTCAATGACGATCTTCTTATTAGCAAACTGGTCAGTGACATTAGCCTGGTCACCGGCGGTTGCGTTGTTGCCATCATTGTCTACAATGATGCTGGTGACAGTCACATTGGACAGGAACTCGGGCAGGGTATCCTCGATGGTATAGGAAACGATTTCCTTTGCTTCCGTACCAGCGCCATAATAATTGGAGGTCTTGAAACTAACGGTATAGGTGACCGTGTCGCCAATGGAGACATCATTACTAGAGGCAGTTTTACTCAAGTCTTTAGGTGTAGAACTATTCTTGTCAACAATGGTAACATTTGGCATTGTTGAATCAACGCTGATAGCCAGGTCACCCTGAGTAGTAGTCACAACATAATAGCCATACGCCAGATCTCTAAAGTTCAGGGCTGAGCCGTCACTTTCGGCCGTTGCAGCGGCTGTTGCAGCAGCCGTCCAAGTTTTCAGGGCAGTTTTCAGCCCCTCACTCATATTCTCCCCATCTTTGGCCGCCGCAGTAGCGCTGATATAGTTATTACTATCCGCAGTGAAATAGGCCTTGAGGCTTTCGGGAATTGTGCCGGTGTAAGCGATACTGCTGCCGTCCGCGTTCACGGTCGCGTCAAACAGTTTGTAGATGGTGTAAGTTTCGCCCTTTGCGGCGTTGGAAATGGTAATGGAGCCTGTGCCACCCGTAACCGTTACATCTTGGGCAAAGGCTGTGGTGGCCAGGGCGAAGACCATGACCAGTGCCAGCAGGAGACTGGCGAGTTTTCTTGTGCATTTCATTTTTTGTGCTCCTTCTTTCATCATAATTTTGAATTGGAATGGTGGCTTTCCGCGTATCAGGAAGATGCCTCATCCTCCTTTCGACGCCTGCAATGGCTATACAACAGGGTCGCCGCGCCGAAGATCAGCGCCAAGCCGCCTGCGGTATAAGAGGTTGTTCCGGCTCCGCCGGTGTCGGGAAGCTCGTAGCCCCAGGAGATGTCGCGGACGGTCACCGACAGCACCTTCGGGTCGGTGCCGCTGACGTCCAGGGTCGTTCCGGTTTCCCCGGCTCTTTCCAGCGTTCCGTCCGGGTTCTCCGTGGCCGGGTAAAGCGTCGCGTCTTCGTCCCTGACCTCCAGAATCCAGGGGCCTGCCGTCATGTAATTTGACGGCGCCTGTGTCTCACGCAGATCGTAGGTGGTATTGCGCCGGATGCCTTCAAAGAGCGCAATGCCGTCTTTATCGGTGGTGACCTCCATAGAGTTCTCTGTCCCCTGTTCTTTCAGGGTGAACTTTGCGCCTTCCAGCAGCTTCGAAGCGTCCGCGCTGTCCGTCTTCGTGATTTGCAGATTCAGCTGGGTTGTCATGGTGTTGGTAAAGGCGTCTCCCGGGATGGTCAGGGTGTAAGACCCGTCCGAGTTGCTCCCTTGCCCAACCGCGTCGCCCGACCCCGAAGAGCCGCCAGCGGTGTTTGATACTACCTTACCAACAACATCGAACACCACTTCTTTTCCCGGTGCGTAAGGGATATTATCAATATCCGGTGTTTGCGTATTCCCATTATTGCTGAAGATGTAGTTGTATTTACCCGTTCCGTTAACAGAAAGGTCGTAATAGTACGTGCCATCCGTATCCTTTGTCATGGGTTGACCGGGCCACTCGCCAACTATCTTGTTTCTATCAGCATCCCAAACGTACACGTTCACGATGTCCCAGTTATTCCCGTTCTGATAGCGAACCCTGAAGGTACCCGTCTGGGAATCCCCTCCGGAGCCGGAGGAACCGCCGCTTTCGCTGCCGTCCAGCGTAACGGAGGATACATTGTAGCTTTTGAACGTCACGCCCAAAAGGGAAACGGTTTTCTCCTCAATTGTCACCTGGATTGTATGTACGTTCGTATCGTAGGTGATGCCGGGGCGGTTGTCGTTGACCTCGCTGAGCGTGTAGGTATAGGTTCCGGCCTGGGTATACTGCACGTTGGGCGAAATCGTGAATTGCCCGGTAGCAGCATCGGCTGTTGCCGTGCCGACTTCCTCTCCTGCGCTGTTTTTCAGCAGGAAATGGAAGTCCCGTCCGCTCTCCTGCGCTGCGCCGTCCTTAAGCAGGGCTTTGGTGCCGGTAATGTCCAGCGCAGGGGTGGCTGTCACAATTTCCTCTTTCCTGCCAAGAATCAGACCGCCGTTGGTCATGATGCCGCCGCCGTGGATGTTGGAATGGTTGCCGGTGATAATGACCTTCGCGGCATTGACTGCCTGGCTCTTGGCGGTACCATCCGGGTGCGCATCCAATCCGAACAGATATTTCGCGGCCGCGTAGCCGCTCGGGCCGATACTGACGGGCTGCTCGTCGCAGCTTCCCGTCCAGTTCGCCGCGCCGCCGCCCGCCATCAGACCGGTAATAAGGGAAATCGGGCCGTTTGCGCCGTCTCTTGCGCGGACACAGAAGTAATCCGCGTAGCCGTTTCGCGTAAAGACCTCGCTCGTTTGCGCCAAAGTGGAATCATAGGTTTTGTTGTTGCCGCCGCCGGACATATTTGTGCCGGAAGCCTCGTTCCCATAAATAGCCGCACCGTCTTTATTGCCGATCAGGGTTTCGCCCGTAGGACAGGCGCCCACGCCGCCGCCAAAGCCGCCCGCACTGTTGTTTGTGATCAGGGAGTTGACGATCGACAGGTTGCCTTTTTCCTGAACGAAAATGCCGCCGCCGCCCCAGTCATTGTTGGAATTCGTTATGTTATTGGTAATGTATACCTTGTTCGTTGCCTGAATCACGCCGTTGGTGCCGCCGGCGATACGAAGACCGCCGCCCTCGCCCAGTTCGGCGCAGTTGCCGGCAATGGTTCCGCCGCTCATGGTAAAGCCGACATTGTGGCCAAAGAAGCCCGCGTAAATGCCGCCGCCTGCCAGACCGGAATAGTTGCCGGTGACATAGCCGCCGGTCATGTTCATAACGGAACTGTTCGCCAGGGCGATGCCGCCGCCGCCGTGGGTGTTGTTGACATCGTTCCGGCAGTCGTTGCAGCCGCATTCTTTATAGTTGTTGGTCACATAGCCGCCGGACAGGTTCAGCGTTCCGCTGTTGACGTAGATGCCGCCGCCGTTGTCCGAATGTCCGTTGATGACCTCGTTGCCCGCCACCGCGCCGCCGGAGATGTTCAGCGTTCCGTTTTGAAAAAAGATACCGCCGCCGGAACTGCCACGGTTGGCCGCAATGACACCGCCCTGGATATTCACCGTTCCGTTGTCAACGTAAATACCGCCGCCGGGCGTGCCGTCACTGCCGCCGCCCACAATATAGCCGCCATTTATGTCCAGCGTTCCGCGGTCCACGGTGAATATATGTTTGCCGCCGGTGTTTTGGAGTACACCGCTCTGTAGTTCCAATGCACCCTTGACCAGAATCACCTGTTCAGAAGCCGCCTGACCCAGAATCTTTCCTGCGCCGGTGAGGGGGACGGTATGCTTTACCAGTGTTTCCGTGGTGCCGGTGCCATTGGCCGTGGATTCTGTGATGTAATACGTCAGGGTATCATTTTCCAGTGTCGCCTTATTGCCGCACACGTTTCCAGTGACCGTAGATTTGGTATCCTGAATACTGTCGGACGAGTCCATAATGGTGAGCTTCGCACCGTCGTGCACATCAAAGTACTGATTGGCCTTGCTGATCGTCAGGGTATGCCCGTTCAAATCGATGGTAGTGTTCTGCGTAATGCTCAAATTCGCGCTACTGCCGTTGTCCGCCGTCCAGGCATCGTCGGTCAGCTTAAAGTTGCCGCCCTCGGAGAATGCGTCCCCAATATAGCCGGACAGATCTTGGAAGGATCGAGCCTGTACTTCATACAAAGAGAAGTGATCCGTGTCTACCGTCACGTCGCCGTTCTCTCCGGTTTTCGCTTCCATGTCCGTGGCGGTCTGGGCATTCGTATCAATGTGGTAGACCTTGGGGTAAAGCCCTTCCGTGTCAATGCCGCTGAAGGTCACGGTCACGGAGCCGGTTGGCTCGATCTCTTCCTCTCCGTGCCACAGGGTGATGTCCAGCAGGTAGCTCCGCTCCGGTTCGGCCTGTTCTTCACCCAAAATCTGATCGCGAATCGCCCGACGCTCCCCGTCCGTCACCTCGGTCACCGTTACCGTGATTTCCCTTGCCGGATAGGGCAGGGAGGCACTCTCGCCGGTGATGGTCACGGTGATGCCGTTTTCGGTCTGCGCCGTCAGGGTAAATTCCTTCGGCCCCTCCGGCAGGTTGATATAGCCCAGAATCCCGGGGTCGTCCGCCCCATAGGTCAGCAGACGCACCGCGTCCTCCGCGTCGCCTTCCATGGCGGCGAAGCCGGAATCCGTGATCTGCGCCACCAGACCCGCCCGGTCGGCCGTGCCGTCCCCGTCCCGGTCAAAGAGCACCAGATCTCCAACCGCCGGGGTGTGGGACTGTGCCGGTTCAAAGGCGTCCGCCCAGGACGTGACCCAGCCGCCGCAGTCTCTGTCGACGCCCTCCACCCCGGCGTAATGCAGGCAGAAGGTCAGGAACATGACGTTCCAGTCGCCGTAAGGCTCCCCGCACCACGCGCCATAGCGGGTGTAGCCCTTAACCGTTTCGCCGTCCTCTGCGACAACGTAGTTTTTCGTACTCTCGGCATAGCCCAGCTGGGTTTCGGCGATGGCAAGGGTATCCTGCCGCCAATTCCCGGTCAGCGTCACCCCCGCGAAGGTCTGCTCCCATAGCTCCGCCGTCTCCACGTCCGCGTTGGGGTCCGCGTAACAGGCAAGACTGTGGGTGTGCTCCTCCGTCCCGCAGACCAACTCCCTGTTTTCATCCCGGCAGGCTTCCCCGTGGGTATGGGCGTCCTTGCCGCAGAATACCGTTTCTTCCTGCTCATTCTGAGTGCAAGCCTCGCTGTGGGTGTGTTCTTCCTGTCCGCAGACCAGCTCCCAGGTGCCGTAGCACCGGGCGGTATGCACGTGCGCCGTATCGGTGCAGGTCAGCGTCCCGGTGTCCACCGGCTCCGCCACCGTCTCAAAGCAGGCGTCGGAGTGGCGGTGCTCCAGAATCTGGGCCTGCCCGCATATCAGTTTGCCGTCAGCGTCAAAGCAGTCGGACGTGTGACGGTGGAGCACGATCTCCGGTTTCGTGCAGACCAGCACCGGCTGAGCGTCTTCCGCCGAATCCGTGGGCAGGTCGCAGCTCAGAACCTGCTCCCATTCATAGCAGGCATCGGTATGACTATGGTCGCTGTCGATTCCGCAGGTCAGTTCCCGGGACGTCTCATAGCAGTTCTCGTCATGCTGGTGTTCCTCGGATTCTTCCAGGCCGCAGGCAAGCACGGCGGTCTCGGTGTAGCAGGCATCCGTATGGACATGCTCCCCGCAGACCAGATTGCCCCGCACCGACGTATAGCAGCCCTCCGCGTGGGTATGTTCTTCCGGCAGGGCATAGCAGTCGGCAGTGTGCCGGTGTGCCTCAATCTCGGGAAGCGGACACCAGAGATTCCCGGTTTCGTCATAGCAGCGGGAATCATGGCTGTGAACCACAAAATCGGCATACCCGCACGTCGGATTTCCGTTGGCATCATAGCAGTCCGCCGTGTGCCGATGAATTTCCAGCGTCTCCGCGCTGCACACGGGAACCCTTTTCTCCACCGACGTCACCTGCGCATAGCAGGCGTCCGTGTGGGTGTGCTCCGGGATGCCACATTGCTTTTCCAGTGTGATAGCCGGCAGAATCAGCGCATAGGTGGTACAGAATACCACCACACCGGCAAGCACGGTCACTACCCGATGCCGGAAGCGCTTCCTCTTATGCACCTTCGTGTATTTTTCCGCATCCCGCAGAACATCATACTTCATATATCCCTTCACCATCCTTCCTATCTCAACGCGCCGAAGTCCGGCAGAGGCCAGACCCGGAATACGATCCTTCCGACGATTTGCTCATCGGAAATGCAGCCGACCGCGGTACTGCGGGAATCCACCGAGGTGGAACGGTGATCGCCCACACAGAAGTAACGGTTATCCGGCACCTGATAAGGCAGCGCAATGTCACATTCTCCAAGCGCTTTTTCCGTCAGGTACGGTTCCTCCAGCAGCCTTCCGTCCACGGATACATTTCCGTTTTCGTCGATATCCACCCATTGGCCGGGGCCGGCAATACAGCGCTTCACCAGAATCTTGTTTCCCAGGTAGAACGCCACCAGGTCGCCGGGTTCAAAGCCCGAGCCCTTGACGGAGAGGACAATATCCCCCTCCTTCAGCGTGGGCGTCATGGAAGACCCGTAGATCTGCAGCACGGGCATCCAGATGGTAGCCACCAGCACGGCTACAGCCGCAACAACCACAAGCGTATAGACGGTGCTGCGAAGAACGCGTTTATACCGCCGTTTGTATTTTTCTCTGCCAAGCTCCGCCTCCAGCTGTTCTAGAGTCGGGGGCTCGGGAGATTTCCACGATTTCGACTTCATAACTCTCCGCTTCCCTTTTCCGACATAAGACGCACGTTTTCCAGATATTGCTGCGCGGCTTTGTCCGCGGCCTCAAATACACGATTCAGCTGCAGCGCCGCCTCCGCAAGGGAACCGGCTTTTTCAACCGCTATTCTGCGATCCCGGAGCTGCGCCTCCGCACGCTCCAGCCTGATTTTCAATTGACGGTTTTCTTCCGTCTGCGCAATCAGCATTTCCAGCAGCTCGCCCCGGCTTAACCGTCTCAGTTCCTTATCCGTCATCCGACTTCCCTCCAATCTGCGCTTACGGCTGAAAGCAGAAAAAAGCAGCGGTCATTTTCCTGCTCGTCATTCCCACAATGTAGCTAAAAGACCTGATTCCGGTGATATACGGGAATTGGAATCGTTTCCAACCTCTTAATACAGATGATATCACGTTTAACACGTAAATGCAACCATTGATCGTCGAATATTGTGTGTCAGAATTAACGAATTTTCAGCTTTATTTTTGTTAATTATTTCCCAACGCTGGAAACAAGACGAAGCATTCCCGCCATCCGTGCGCTTCTGCGCAGGAGACTCTGGAGGACGTATCGGAAATGCCCGGATTTAGAGAAGAGAAAAGGCTCACCCGCAGTGTCAGCTACTGAAAACTGCGAAAGGGAAAGCTGGGAATGAGCAGTTTTACCAAAGCAGTGATATCTTTTAAGACTAGTATAGTGTATTTTACCGGATTCGTCAATACCCTGTAACAAGCAATATTCCCCACCCTTTCACACAAGGCACCTCAATTTCTCTGTAATTTGACAGTATCTTCTTCGCGAGAGGATATGTCACAATCCGGAAGCTCGATTCCTTTCCGCAAGTAAGGGAACCGTGTCCCCATTGCGGCGTTGCCCTGAGCGTGTGGGAGTTCTGCAAGCAGCTATGTACAATAAATAAAGCAGCACGCCCTGCCAATCAAGGCAGGGCGTGCTGCTATTTTGGAGCAGGATACGGGAGTCGAACCCGCCTTCACAGCTTGGGAAGCTGTTGTACTACCGATGTACGAATCCTGCGTACAGGTGCATTATAGCAGAGCCGCCGGAAAAAAGCAACCTTTTTTTGTCGGAAAAGGGAATCCCGGTTGAGGAAAAGCATCAGATGTGCTATATTAGGGAAAAAGGACAGCCCGGCAAAATGCCGGGCAGAGCCGTGATTTGTAAGGAGAAGCGCTTATGGCAGAATATGAGCTGGTTTACGAGATCAAGAACCTTTGCCGCAACAACCAGATGCGGGACGTGTTCTTTGAGGATGTGGAATGCGACGACCCGGAGGAATATCTGCGGGGCCGCCTGAAGGGGAAAACCGTGGAATTTTCCACGGAAAAAGGCGCGGGCGGCAGCGTGACCATCCACGCGGTGGTGGACGGGCTGATCCAGAAGTACGTGTTCACGCCGGTGTGACAAAAATATCCACTTGCAGCCGTCGGATAAATGAGAGTTGGGCAAGTTTTCTGAAAAAATTTCGCAAATTATGGGTTGAATTTAGATGGCATATGTGATACGATAAGTTAGTACCGATATGGGCGAAGTGCGCCCGTAGGGCAAAGTCACCATCCGCAGTCAAAAATGGCTCCCGAGCCATGAGTGCGCGTGGTGACGCGGCCTGTATGGACGAAATTCCGACCTGTCGGCCGCTCCTTTTCCGCTTTCGCCGGAAGGGAGAAAACGCGGGAGGGGCTGCGCTCCGAACCTGCGTTACGCAAAATCACTTTTAAGGAGAACCAGACTATGGCACCTCATACCATTGCCGTTGCCGGAAAGGGTGGTGTGGGCAAAACCACTACCTGCGGCATGATCATCGACTACCTGTGCGCAAAGAAGCGCGGCCCCGTCCTTGTGGTGGACGCCGATGCCAATTCCAACCTGAACGAAGTTCTGGGCGTGGAGGTGGAGACCTCTCTCGGCCAGATCCGGGAGGAAATGGCACAGGCAGAGCTGAAAGGCACCATTCCCAAGGGCATGACCAAGGCGGACTACGCGGAAATGAAGTTCGGCGACGCCCTGATCGAGGACGACGATTTCGACATGCTGGTCATGGGACGCACCCAGGGCAAGGGCTGCTACTGCTATGTCAACGGCGTGCTGCAATCTCAGCTTGGCAAGTATCTGCCCAACTATTCCTACGTGGTCATGGACAACGAGGCGGGGCTGGAGCATATCGCCCGGGGGACGCTCCCCCATGTGGACACCATGCTTCTGATTTCCGACTGCTCCCGCCGGGGCGTTCAGGCCGTGGCGAGAATCGCCGAAATGATCGACGAGATGGGCTTAAACCCCGGACAGATGGGTCTGATCATCAACCGCGCGCCGGACGGAAAGCTGGACGACGGCATCCGCGCCGAGATCGAAAAGCACGGCCTCAAGCTCTTCGGCGTCCTGCCTCACGACGAGGCGGTTTACCGCTGCGACTGCGACGGCAATCCGTCCGCGAAGCTCCCGGACAGCGACCCCATGAAGGTCGCGCTGCGGGGAATTATGCAGTCTATCGGCCTGTGAGCCGGTAAACCCGCAGGATGCCGGGCGGCATTCCGCGGCAGAAACACATCCATAATTGCGCCGGGCGGTTTCCGCCCCGCGTGTGGAAAATATATCAAGGGGGATTACAAATTATGGCTTTCACTCCTAAAACGGCACCCTTCAGCGGCAAGATCAATGCCGTGACGCTGGGCACCGGTGACAAGGCAATCGTCATCGGCGGTCAGAACGTGATGCCGTTTTACACCTTCGATGCTGCCATCGAACACGCGCCCAAGATCGGCATTGAAATTTCCGATCTGGCAACACAGTGGGATGCTCCTGCTCTGAAGGAGTTCTACGCCGGCTGCACCACCATGGTTGACTTTGCCAAGAAGGCGGAGACCATGCCCGGCGCTGATTTCCTGTGCCTGCACTTTGAGTCCGCAGACCCCAACGGCGCCAACCGCTCCGTTGCCGACTGTGTGGCCGACGCCAAGGCTGTCGCCGAGGCGACCACCATGCCCATCGTGGTCATGGGCTGCAAGAACATCGAGAAGGACGGCGAGCTGTTCAGCAAGATCGCTGAGGCGCTGCAGGGCAAGAACATTCTGGTTCTGTCCGCCCGGAACGAGGACTACAAGACCGTCGGTGCTTCCGTCGCTCTGGCTTACGGCCAGAAGGTCGGCGCTGAGACCGCTGACGACATCAACCTCGCCAAGCAGCTGAACATCATGCTCAAGGGCCTCTCCATCAACCCTGAGAACATCGTCATGAACATCGGCACCGCCGCTGTGGGCTACGGCTTTGAGTACGTGGCCTCCACTCTGGACCGTGTCCGTCTGGCCGCTCTGGCGCAGTCCGATGCCGACCTGCAGATGCCCATCATGTCCCCCGTGTCTCCCGACGCCTGGGCCGTGAAGGAATCCACCGCTTCCGAAGAAGATGAGCCCGAATGGGGCAGCCGGGAAGAGCGCGCGATCGGGATGGAAGTCTCCACCGCCGCTGCCAACCTGACCGGCGGCGCTGACGCTGTCATCATGCGTCATCCCGCAGCCGTTGCCACCATCAAGAAGTTCATCACGGATCTCGTGTAATCGGAAGGAGGATACATACAATGGCTTTGAAAGGTCTTGACATTTTTAAGCTGTCTCCTAAGAAGAACTGTAAGGAGTGCGGCAGCCCCACCTGTATGGCATTCTGCATGAAGGTGGCGCAGGGTGCTGTGTCCATCGACAAGTGCCCCTACTTCTCTGACGACGCGAAGGCGATGCTCAACGAGCAGACCGCGCCTCCCATGAAGACCATCACCGTCGGCGATCACAAGCTGGGCGGCGAGACTGTCCTCTTCCGTCACGAGAAGACTCTGGTCAACAAGAACCTGTACGCAGTTTCCGTCTGCACCTGCATGTCCGCCGAGGAAGCCGACAAGAAGCTGGCCGACCTGCAGAAGGTTGACTACGAGCGTATCGGCGAGAGAATGTACGTTGAGTTCGTTTTCGTTGCCAACAAGCAGTCCGATCCCGCTGTCTACGCGGAGCTGGTCAAGAAGGCCGCTGCTACCGGCCGTGACCTGATTCTGGAGTGCTGGGATGTGGAGTGCGCCAAGGCTGCTCTGGCAGTCGCGGGCAAGAACGTCATTCTCGACGGCGCTACCCCTGACAACTACGAGGCTATGAACGCTGTCGCCAAGGAGGCCGGTGTTGTTCTGGGCGTTCACGCCGACACCATCTCCGACCTGTACGACACCGTGAAGAAGCTGGAAGCCGCCGGCAACAAGAATCTGGTGCTGGACGTCACCGGCAAGACCGCCAAGGAGACGCTGGCCAACGCCGTTCTGGTGCGCCGCACTGCCATCAAGGATGGCGACCGCAGCTTCGGCTATCCCTCCATCGTCAACGTAGGCCGCATTGCCAGCGGCGATGACCATCTGCAGACCGCCTACGCTTCCATGTTCACCGAGAAGTACGGCTCCATTATCGTCATGGAGAACATGACCTACGCCCAGGCGCTGCCTCTGTACGGCCTGCGTCAGAACATCTTCACCGATCCTCAGAAGCCCATGAAGGTGGAGAGCAAGATCTATCCGCTGAACGGCGCCGACGAGAACAGCCCCTGCGCCCTGACCGTGGACTTCGCTCTGACCTACTTCCTGGTTTCCGGCGAGTTGGAGCGTTCCAACCAGCCCGTGAACCTGATCATCACCGACGCTTCCGGCATGTCCGTTCTGACTGCGTGGGCCGCCGGTAAGTTCTCCTCCTCCACCGTCAAGAAGACCTTTGAGACGCTGGACATCGAGAACAAGATCAAGAACCGCACCCTGATTATCCCCGGCAAGGTCGCCGTTATGAAGGGCGAGATTCAGGAGAAGCTGCCCGGCTGGAACGTCGTTGTCGGCCCCACCGAAGCGGTTCAGCTGCCCAAGTACATGAAGGACAAGGAATACGAGGCCGCTGCCAAGGCTGCCGCCGCCGAGAACGCCGCCAAGGCTGCCACCACCGTGGAAGTCAAGGAGCTGTCCTTCGACGAGCTGCTGGCTACCAAGGTCCCCGAGATCAAGGTCGTGGACATGGGCGTCAAGTACAAGGGCTACAACCCCGAATCCCAGACCTTCGTCACCATCGGCGAGCGTATCCACTGCATTGCGCCCTCTGTCCGCAAGGCTATGGACGAGCGTGACCCCGAGCCTATCCTGAAGCGTGCTGCCGAGCAGATCGCTGCCGGCGCCACCTATCTGGACGTCAACATCGGACCTGCTGAGAAGGACGGTCCCGAGCGCATGATGTGGGCTGTCAAGCTGCTGCAGGAGAACTTCAACAATGTTCCTCTGGCACTGGACACCGCCAACAAGCGGGCTATCGAGGCCGGTATCAAGGTTTACAACCGCACCAACGGCAAGCCCATCGTCAACTCCGCCGATGCCGGTTCCCGTATTTCCAACATTGATCTGGCTGCTGCCAACGACGCCATCTGTATTGCCCTCTGCTCTGCCGACGGCATTGCCAAGGACAACGACGAGCGCATGAAGCACTGCCACAACATGCTGGAGCGCGGCATGAGTCTGGGCATGGATGCCACCGACCTGTGGTTCGACCCCCTGTTCCTGGTCGTCAAGGGTATGCAGGACAAGCAGATGGAAGTTTTGGAAGCCATCAAGATGTTCGCATCGGAAGGCCTGAAGTCCACCGGCGGTCTGTCCAACAACTCTAACGGCGCGCCCAAGACGCTGCGTCCCATCATGGACTCCGCTCTGGTCGCCATGGCGATGATGCAGGGTCTGACCTCCGCCATCGTCAACCCCTGCGACCTGCGCCTGATGGAGACCATCAAGTCCTGCGACATCTTCAAGAACCACGTCCTCTACTCCGACTCCTACCTCGACCTCTAAGCCCGCAGGGCGGGCGGCCAATGACGTTACGGACTCTGGGTAGTGGTTTGGACATCCTTTGGGCCCCTCGACCGGTTGTGCGGCGGTTGCCCGTGCTGAGTGGGGGAGATTGAGGATGAATTTGGCACTGGGTGGTTGACGGACTGCTTTCGAGTCTGTTGTTTAAGGTGCCGGATGACCATAAACCCTGGAAGGTCGGCATTTGGCTGGCTGAGTAGATGTGACTGACAGTTTTCCCATGCACTACATGGCTGGGAGGGAACCTCCCTCCCAGCCAGTTTGCTTTTTCTGTTTTGGAAGGATTTGCTGCATTTGAAAGCCCCGGCGTGGTGCCGGAAAATAAATTGGTATATTCAGCCTTCGGGCTTAATATATATTATCTTCAGGATTCAAAAAATTGGGAGGAATTTACATGAGCGTATTAACCGATCTCATTTATGGCGGTTCCAATGCCGTTGCGGGACTGACCGAAGGTGCCGTCAACGACGCCATTGCCAAGTACGGCGCAGACAAGGAGATTGCCTTCCCCGATACCGCATACTTTTTCCCCACCATTTACGCTGCCACCGGCGTAAAGGTCAAGACTCTGGGCGACCTGCCCGCCTGCGTGGGCGTGCTCAAGAGCCTGATCACCAATCAGGAGGATCTGGGTCAGGCGCTGAACGCCGGCCTTGCTACCGCTGTCGGCGCGGAAATTCTTGAGGGACTGAAATACGTCGACGGTGCCAACCCCTACGAAAACGAGTCCGGCATCGGCTTCGTTCCCGACCCCATCATCCGTTCTCTGGGCGTGCCGCTGGTCACCGGCGATATCCCCGGCGTGGCCGTTGTGCTGGGCAAGGCGGACAATGCCGAGGACGTTGTTAAGGTGGTCAAGGACTACCAGAGCAAGGGCATCATGACCTTCATGGTGGGCGACGTCATCGAGCAGTGCGCCGAGGGCGGCGTCAAGATGGGTCTGGAGTTGCGTGTCATTCCTCTGGGACATGACGTGACCTCCGTCATCCATGTTGTTACCGTGGCCATCCGTGCCGCACTGATTTTCGGCAACGTTCAGCCCGGCAATCTGGCCGCTCTGCTGGACTACACCAAGAACCGTGTTCCCGCTTTCGTCAACACCTTCGGCGCCATTGACTCCGTGGTGGTTTCCGCCGGTGCGGGCGCCATCGCTCTGGGCTTCCCCGTGGTCGTGGACATCGATCTGGGCGAGAATCAGGTTCCCGGCGCTCTGGAGTCTGTATGCGACCACGCCGAGACCGTGAAGAAGTCTCTGGAACTGCGGAACATCAAGATCAAGGTGAAGGAACTGCCCATCCCCGTGGCCTTCGCCGCCGCCTTCGAGGGCGAGATCATCCGTAAGGCCGATATGCACAACGAGATCTGGTCCGCCAAGAACCCCACTGCCGAGCTGGTGGTGATGCGGGAGCTGAATGAAATTGAGGATCACAAGATTACCATCGTCGGCCCCGACTTCGATCAGGCCAAGGATCTGGCTCTGGCGACCTACGTTGAGGTGGCCGGTAAGAAGATGCAGGTGGACTTTGAGTCCGTTATCGAGCGGAAGTTCCACGCCTGGTTCAACTACATGGAAGGCGTCATGCACACCGGCCAGCGCAATCAGGTTCGTATCCGTGTCAGCAACGCGGCTTACGAAGCAGGTCTGCGGCTGAAGGACTTCGCCGAAGTTCTGTACGTCATGATCATGGACGAGTTTGACGCCGTTGTGGACAAGTGCCAGATCACCCTGATCACCGACGCTGCCCAGGCGGAGAAGTTCCGCGACGAGGTGGCTATGCCCCGGTACAACCAGCGTGACGACCGTCTGGCGTCCATGACCGACGAGGCCGTTGACCGTTACTTCACCTGCATCATGTGCCAGTCCTTCGCCCCCGCCCACTGCTGCGTGGTTACCCCCGAGCGTCTGGGTCTGTGCGGCGCCGTGTCCTGGCTGGATGCCAAGGCCACTTACGAGCTGAACCCCAACGGTCCCTGCCAGCCCATCTTCAAGGAAGGCTGCGAGGACGAGCGCACCGGCCGCTTCCAGTCCGTCAACAAGGCGATCTCCGACGCGACCCACGGCGCTGTTGAGAACGTCACCCTGTACTCCATTCTGGAGGACCCGATGACCTCCTGCGGCTGCTTCGAGTGCATCTGCGGCATTGAGCCGATGTCCAACGGCTTCATCGTTGTGAACCGGGAATACAAGGGCATGACCCCTGCCGGTATGACCTTCGGCGAGCTGGCCTCCTGCACCGGCGGCGGCGTCCAGACCCCCGGCTACATGGGTCACGGCCGTCACTTCATCTCCTCCAAGAAGTTCATCGCTGCTGAGGGCGGCATCGAGCGCATTGTCTGGATGCCCAAGGAGCTGAAGGACGACGTTGCCGAGCGTCTGAACAAGACGGCCAAGGAACTGTACGGCATTGACAACTTCACCGAGATGGTTGCCGACGAGACCGTTACTACCGACTGCGAGGAACTGCTGAACTGGCTGACCGAGAAGGGTCACCCGGTGCTGGGCATGGAGCCTCTGATGTAATGAAATTGAGATTGCGCCCGGGAAGGAAACTTCCCGGGCGTAGTTTTTTGTGGCTTCCCCTACTGAACGAGGAGAGCCTTTGGGGAACGGATTGCTACACCAGTGCTGCGGCACTGGCTTGCAATGCCCCCCTATTGAGGAGCACATGCGTTCGGTCAGGTTATGACGCCGGGGTGATGAGCCATATCAATTTAATATAGGTAAAAAAATACTGATTTCGCTGGACAATTGCGGGGAGCTATGTTATACTTGAAAAGAAGATAAAATTTCAGGCGGCGCTATCATTCCGTCCGGGAGTTTCGGCAATTTTTTGCCGGATGGCAGGGCCTCGCCTAAAAAGAAAGGTGTTATCCTTATGCCAAAAGTCGTATTTCAAATCGAAGGCGGTAAGCCCGTTACCGTCGATTGCAACGTCGGCGATAACCTTCTGGAGCTGGCTCGCCGTGCCAATGTGGCAATCGACGCTCCCTGCTCCGGCAACGGCTCCTGCGGCAAGTGCCGCATCAAGCTGGTGGAGGGAGAGTTGGAATCCTACCCCAGCCGCCATATTTCCGACGAAGAATATGCCGAAGGCTGGCGCCTGAGCTGTAGCTCGAAGGTCGTCGGCAACTGCACCGTGTTCGTTCCGGACATCGCCAGCGCCTACCAGTCCCGGATGAAGACCGCCGATTTGAGCAGCCCGCAGGAGGTCGCCATTTTTGACGCCTGCCAGAGCCAGCTGAAACAAAGCGGCATTCACTTTACCAATCAGTTCCGGGCGGTGGTCGTGACCATGGCTGAGCCGAGTCTGGACGACACCATGCCCGACAACGAGCGCCTGACATGGGCGCTTGAGGAAGCGCTGGGCGTAGAGAAGGTGGAGATTCCCTTCTGCGTCATGGTGAAGCTGGCCCACGTTCTGCGGGAAAACAGCTTCCACGTGTGCGTGAAGGGCGAACTTCTGGGCGATACCTTCCGCTGTATGGAAGTTTGCGCCCCGGAGGACACTGCCATCGTCGGCTGCGCCATCGATATCGGCACTACCACGGTCACCATGGTGCTGACCGATCTGACCACGGGCAAAATTCTGGCGAAGGGCTCCTCCGGCAACGGTCAGATCCGTTACGGCGCGGACGTCATCAACCGTATCATCGAGCAGGGCAAGCCCGGCGGCAGGAAAAAGCTTCAGGACGCCATCCTGAAAGAGACTCTGAACCCCATCATTGCCAATCTGTGCAAGTCCGCGGGGGTCACATGCCCGTCCATTCTGCGTATGAGCGTGGGCGCGAATACCACCATGAACCACCTGCTGGTGGGCGTGGATGCCCAGAGTGTCCGCATGGACCCGTACATCCCCAGCTTCTTCCTCTGGAACGGACTGCTGGCGCAGGACTTGAAGATTCCCGCCAACCCCCTGGCGCCGGTACTCATCGCCCCCAACATCGGTTCCTACGTGGGCGGCGACATCACCGCCGGTACGCTGGCCTCCGGCATCTGGGACAGTGACGCGCTGAGCCTGTTCATCGACCTTGGCACCAACGGCGAGATCGTGTTCGGCAACCGGGACTTCCTTGTGAGCTGCGCCTGTTCTGCCGGCCCTGCCTTTGAGGGCGGCGACATTTCCTGCGGTATGCGCGCCACGGACGGCGCCATCGAAGCCTGCACCGTTGACAAAGTGACCATGGAACCCACCGTTTCCATCGTGGGCGACGAAGGACAGAAGGCCGTCGGCATCTGCGGCAGCGGCATCATCGACATCATTTCCGAGCTGTACCGCTGCGGCATCGTCAACGCCAAGGGCCTGTTCATCCGGGAGGGCGAGCGCGTCCGCCGGGATCATCACGGCATGGGCCGCTACGTTATTGCCTTTGAAAACGAAAGCGAGACCGGCCGGGAAGTGTCCATCAATGAAGTGGACATTGACAACTTCATTCGTGCCAAGGGCGCGATCTTCTCCGCCATCGCAACATTGCTGCAAAGCGTGGATATGCCCGTGGAAGCCATTGAGAACGTCTATGTCGCAGGCGGCATCGGCTCCGGCATCAACATGAAGAACGCGGTGAATATCGGCATGTTCCCGGATGTGGAGCTGGAAAAGTTCCACTACATCGGCAACTCCTCTCTGGCTGGCGCTTACGCCATGGTCATGAGTGACGAAGCCGCCGCAAAAACGGCGGAAGTGGCCGCAAACATGACCTATCTGGAGCTTTCCACATACCCCGGCTACATGGATTCCTTTGTAGCTGCCTGCTTCCTGCCCCATACGGACAAGCGGCTGTTCCCCCACTCCATTCAGGAGGCGTAACATGCTGGAGGGAATGCACCATGTGGCGGTGATTGCTTCGGAGGAAGCCCGAACCCTGGATTTTTATGTCAACAAGCTGGGGTTCACTGTGGAGAGCCAAGTCTGGAGGCCGGAGCAGCGGGATTATCTGCGGATGCTGCGGCTGGGGAATTTGGTGCTGGAGCTGTTCATCAAGCCCGACGCTCCTGCCCGGCTGACTCTGCCAGAGGCTCTGGGTCTACGGCATTTGGCCTTCCGGGTAACGAACATTCAGGCGGCTCGGGACTGGCTGAACGCACAGGGCATCGAGACGGAACCGATTCACGAGGACAAGGCAAACGGAGGGCACTATGTATTCTTCCGGGATCCCGACGGTCTGCCTCTGGAACTACACGATTAAGGAATAAGGAATATGCAAGTAGAAAACCACAAAGAAGAAGCCCCTTTTGCCCATTACGCGGAGCTGTTTCGCGATCTAAATCCCGCCGCCGTGACGGCGAGACTGTCGGACGTCCGCTGGGACGGGAAGGAATTCACCCTCAGTCTTCTGGGCAGAGCGTTTGCCATTGCCTACCCGGACTATGCCATCCGCGCGCTGGACGGCGGGGCGCTGCCGCCGCTGCCCTCCCAGACGTTTCTGCTGCGCTATCTGCTGGAAAGCAAAGATGTGGTCTGGCAGGGGCAGTGGAAGACCTTCCGGGAGATGCCCTGGGGGGAGATGTACATCAAGCCCTACACCGGCCGCGTGCTGACCCGTGCGGCCTTCACCTTCGGCACCCGGCTGCCGGCGTTCAAGGCTGCCTGCGAGAAAATGCAGGCGCTGCCCATGAAGCACGGAGACGCGGGCTATCAGTTCGACCTGATCGGCGGCTATCGGATGCAGATCCTGGTCTGGGAAGGGGATGATGAATTCCCCCCCAACGCGCAGGTGCTCTATTCCGACAATTTTGCGGAAGGCTTCGCCGCGGAAGATCGGGTCGTGGCGGGAGATATTCTGATCTCCACGATCAAAAGCCAGATGTAATACTGAACTCCAATTAAAATCTTTAAAAAAGATTTTAATTGCCCGAAGGGCATG
>OHJU01000447.1_pt1 | contig 22716 bp, 19 predicted proteins | sample 1568711 | NCBI WGS metagenome assembly OHJU01 (sample SAMEA3879574, study PRJEB24766) | human gut metagenome | biome: human-associated habitat; feature: feces | place: USA | collected 1985/1987 | reverse complement strand
TGTGTATACTGCGTAATGTTTCATATTTGATAGTTTCAATTATAAAAGTTGCACGTTTAATAGTTTACATTGTAAATGTTGCATATAGAGGAAAAGACTCCTGCATCAATTCACATTGGTACAAAAGTCTTTATACTAATTATATTAAAGTAATTAAATACTCCATCTGTGATTTATCAAATGTGTCTAGTGCATAACTAAAATTATCATATATCATTTTTCCGTTTTTTAAATTTACCACTCAATAAATATTGATAAATTAACATTTCCCAAATCGTCATAGAATGCGATATAATCTCTAAGAAGCTCCAATTGTTTTCCTCCAGCATGACTTTTACTTTCAAATTCAAAAATATCAAATGTTCCATCAAAAACTCCAGTAGTTAATAAAGAAAGATTTAAATAAATATCAAAATATTGTCCTGATTCTACCATTTCAGTAGTTTTTGAATTGATTCTATTTTTATTAATTTCAGAAGTATGTGCCTTTCTATGAACATTAGTTTTGCATCACTAAAATTATTAACCTTATTTACATTATTTGTTCCATTACTAGAACATGAATTATGGACTAAAATATTTTTTCTCCAACATAATACGTATAAAAATCTTCGACTTCAAAATAATATGTTGTTTTTTCATAAGACAATTCTTCTATTTCTTTTTGTAACAATCTTGCAAAACCATTATTATACATTAAAACAGAATCATTTTAAGTAAATCACAAGATTTAACCCATCCTAATATGATTAACATATAAAAATTACAAAATAATTATGCTTGTAATTGCATTTTTTTAAATGCAAAGTGAATGACACTAAAAAATAACTAAAAATTTGTTTTGAGTTAAGGAAGATCTGGAAGGGTCTTTCTTTTTTGGTTTTTTCTTTTTGTTTTTGCTCCCACACTTATGACCTCGATTTATTTGATTTGTTAGGACTTCGATCTATCAAATCAAGAACCTCCCCCTTTTAATTTCATTAAGCCATGATTTCAAAGTAATCTACAAATCTATTAATCACATATTTTGAAAATATATTTTAACGTATAAAATACACTAATACTTATTAACATCTTTATGTAAGATTGTAATTGTTTTAAATTCCGAGTCATCGTTTAACCAAATAATTGTACATAAATTATTAAGTTCTGATGATTCAAATGCTTTTAAGAAAGCTGTTTTCGAGAAATAATCTTTGTTCAAATTAACTAAATCATGTACCAATAGCTTTATAATATTATCAATTTTTTCTATATCACATTCATCAGCAATTATAAGAAAAGGACCATTAATATTATTATAAAAATCGTAGTTTTTTAAATAATCTTCTAAACTTATTTTACTAATACCAAAATGTAATGAACACTTATTCATTGGAATTTTATGTTCGGAAATTATATTATTAAAATGAATTACCCAATTAAAATCAGCTGGATCATCATTAGGTAAATTATAATATTCCCACATCCCCATATTTCCCGCAATTTCATCATTTAATAGAATAGGCCAAAATGCAAATAATGATTTATTCTTTAATAAAGGTTCTAACAAGTTTTTATCTTTATTATATAAATCATTAATATCAATTGGATCAATTGAATAATAGTCAAATGTTTCACATTCAATAATTTGTTTATTTTTATAACTCATAAAATCCTCCTAAAAAAATATATGCCAATCCATACTGTCTAATCCATTTTTTACATTTATATGCCGTGAAAGGCCCCTATTTGGATGACCTGTAAAATGCTCTTTAAGTATCACTTCAATTGGTTTACCTTTTCTAATTTGCCTATAATATGTATAATCATTGCCACCATAATTATTTGGAGTAATTTGAATAGGATCACCACTTACACCACCGAGTTTTTTACCCATTTCCATTGCTTCAGTTATTTCATCTAAATAATTAAGCTGAATATATTCTTCAAAACTACTATATTTATATCCTATAATAATCACCATCCTACTGCGTATATTTCTATGTATATTTATTATGATTATTATACTAAATTTTTAAAAAATTGTCGAGAAAACATATTTTACTTTTCTATATTTTAATAACTTTTGATAAAAAACTAAAACCAGCTAGCCTTTTACATCATTCCAAAGTTGAGTTTAAACTCTAGTGTATGTTTATCGATTACTTTGACGTATTCTAATAGTTTCCTTACCATATTAGTGGTCATCTACTTTTATTGCATCACTTTCTAAGAACTTGATTGCATTTTCTAGTTTTTCTATTTCATGAAGTGTTTCTATTGTTATCTTCTTTGACTGATAGCATACTGCACTTAGTACTATCTTTTTGGTGATTCATACATACCCAAGTTGCTACATACTCTTTACTTGCTAGTCTTCTTCCATAACGTCTAAACTTTGTTCCACAGTCTCCACATATTACAAGTCCACTTAATAGATATTTAGTTGAGTATCTTCCTTTGCCTGTATCTGATGCTCCTCTTATGTTCTTTCGGTTTTCCATCTCGTTTTATACCATATCAAATAGTTCTTGGCTTATTATACTAATATTATAATCAAATCCACATATATAGTTCGATTCCCCTTACACAAGGTTAACACATACATTCGATTCTTATAGGAAATGGTACCCTCTATAAACACACATCTTCATCTGTATTTGATGTAATTTTACTATTTATACCCTTAAAACTCTTTAAATAGTACCTAAAATGCAAAAAAAGCCTTCATTAGTAGAAGACTTCTCATAGTACTTTAATGTATGTATACTGCATAATGTAGTATAATTAAGAAACATTTGGGTAAATGTTGCACGAGAGTTAGATTTCATACGAAATGTTTCATATAGAGAAAAAGACTCCTGCATTCAATTCACATTGGTACAAAAGTCTTTATACAAATTATATTAATGTAATTAAATATTCCATTTGTGATTTATCAAAAGTATTTAGTGCATAGCTAAAATCTAATAAATCAACATCACAATCAAATTCATTACTTAAGTAATTCTTCATGTTCTTAATCATATCATTCTTTTCTTTATTTATTAATGATTCGTTAAAAATCACAACAAAATCTAAATCACTTTTTTCTGTGTTATTTCCTTTTGCAAATGAACCAAACAAATATAATTTATCTACACAATAAATGCTAACTAATTCTTCTTTTATGGTTTTAATCTTCTGAATTACTTCATCTCTTGATAATAAGCACGGTCTTTTGTCATTTTTAACTAATTCTATATCATAAAAAATTCTAATCAAACTAGATAAATCATTATTTTCAATTGCTTCTCTATAATCAATATGACAATATTCATAAGGTATTAAAAACCACCTATCCTTCTTTAGCATTATATAATTAGATATTAAGAAAGCAAATTCTATATTATTCTTAGCTATATTATTTACTATATATAGATGAAGTAAAGAAGCCAATGAATGAGGTGCAACATCAACATTTTTATAATATAATTCTATTATTTTTGTAGTAATTTCCTTGTCTAAAAGTTTATTAGCTAATAAAAAGTATGCTTGAATAATTAATTCTTCTGTAAAAGATTGATTGATGTTATTAAAAATATAATTTGAACTATTGCACAATTTTTTAATTAATATTTCGATTTTTCCAATACAATTGTTGTTATCATAATAAAGTTTTTTTACATATTCTTGGGTGATAAAAGTATCATGAAATTTTATTATATAATATATCAGTTTAATTATTTCTTTAGTTTTATACATTAATTAATTTGTATTGTATATCCTTAGCATATATTATAGAACAAAAATCATTTTCAGCATATAAGATAATTTTTTTATATTCATCTGATAATTTTTTTTCAATAAATGAATTATTATCTTTTTCCTGAAGCTGAATAAATATATGATTATCTGGTTTTGTCCATGTATTTAATAAAATATTTGCATATATACAATCTTTAAATTCAATTTCTATTAATGTTTCTCCCCAAGAAAAATCATTACTTCCCACTAATTTCAAGTAATTATCACTAATTTTTTCAAAACAAAAATCTACCCACATTTTTTTCTCCAAAAATGAATTTATTTCTTGCATTTTTTCTAAAATCATAGTTATTAACTTTCTCCTTATTAATAAAGTTTTATGTGTGTTAGTCTTGCTCCTAAATCATCATATCCTATATTTTGAGGTTTTAATATTGATTGATGATACCAAACATTATTTGAGCCAAGGTATTCTGTTCCAAAACCAATCTTTTGTCTTGAAACTCTATATATCATCTTTGCATCAGTATATTGTGGATTACCAGCATGTGCTCTTACAGTAATTTTATAATCACCTTCCATCCATACTTCTTTAAATCCACCATCTGGAACCTTATCTAATCCTTGTCTTTCAAGTGCTTCATTCAAATAAGCTTCAGCACACTTGTTATGAACTAAAATTGAATGTTCACCTACATAATATGTATGATAACCTTCTACTTCAAAATTATATGTGATTTCTTCTTCATCAAGTTCTTCAATTTCTTTGCTAATTAAACTTGCAATACAATTATTATACATCAAAACAGAATCATTTTCAAGTAAATCACAAGATTTAACCCATCCTAAATTTTTCACGTAAAACGGATGCTCTTCTGTACAAACTAATTTTTCTGTTGCACCACCTTCTAATTTGAATAGTAAATGCATCCATTTTTTAGTTTTATTTCTAAATAATTGGGTAACTTTCTTTAAGGTTTTATCTCCTGTTTCTTCATTAAATGCCCATACTTCATCACCAACTTTAATATCTTCAATTTTTTTATTTCCTAAAGAAGTCAAAATTAATGTTCCTGCAATAAAACAATGATCCGGAACTTTACATCTACTACTGGCAGCTTTAGATAATACACTAATAGCTTGACTTGCACAAAACATTAATGCACCAGTCGTAAATCCGTTAATAAAACCTTCAATTGCTCCTTTTACCAAGCCTTCCATAAAACTATTTCCATTAACTGCATTGATAATTCCTCCAATAATTCCACCAATAATAGCACCACTTATTGCTGCTTTCAGTCCTGCCATAAACATTCCTACTCCGAATGCTGAAGTTGCAGGGATACACATTAAGACTATGGAAACTATGAATACAACAGCAAAGGCTATCCACTGAATTGCTTTTTTCCAATTTAGTGACCACCATGACTTATCTTTGAGTGGATCATATGTTGGATCTGGATAAAGCTCAGTATCTGTAAATATTGTATCAACATTTTCTTCATAAGTGATACTATTATCAAGTGTAATTGCATGTCTATCTAATGCATTCACTTCACTTGGACTAACATTTTCAATATTATCAGCATTTAAATATTGCATTAATACTGGTGAATAATATCTACCATTTACAAAATATAAACCAGTTTCTAAATCTAAATAATGTGATTTCCATCTAAACGGATTGTTATGTAATACAAATCTATCTCTTGCTCCATTTGTAGTATCACTATCAATTGATAATTCTATTACTTGACAGTTTCCCCAAGCATCATAAACATATTCACCTATTGCTTTTCCTTGATACATAATTTTACTTACATTACCTAATGGATCTTTTATAAATGTAAAATTACATCCATCATATCTTAACCCAGCAATTCCTTCAGCATCATAGAAATATCTAATTGATTGTTCAGCTGAATTATCAGAATAGTTCCAATCTTCCCCTAAAATTCTACTACCATCTAAATAATATTTTACATATTGGGTTCTTGTTGATGAAGTTTTAATTCTCTTTCTATATCTTACACCTTGATAATTATAGTAGTAATCACATTTTTTTACATAATCAGTAGTTGAATAATAATTATTACTTACTGTACCAATATAGTATGATTCAAGCAAATTTCGTGAATTATATCCAATTGTTCCTAATGTATCTTTTATAATATTTCCATAATTATCATAACTAATTGGATAATCAATACCCCATAAGGAAACGTTAGTTTTTCTACCATTTTGATATGTAAATTTTTTATAGACATTTCCGTTATTTAAAACTTTTCTTAAATTACCAGAATTTTTATAATAATCATATTCTATATTTAAAGTTTCTGAACCATCGTCAGTTCTTGTTTCTTTAATTAACCTGTCAAAAGCATCATATTCATAATTAATGATTCTTGATACATAGTTTGCTGTACTACATAATTTTTCATCAGTTGGATTTTCAATAAACCTCTTTCCAGATGAAGTCACTTTAGTAAGATTATTTTTGCTATCATATGTATTACTAAAAGTTAATGTAGCGTCATCATTTCCATTATCATCTTTTGAATTAACAATATAATCTAATTTAGATACGATTGTTTTTCCTGTTTCATATGTAACATTTTTATCAATATTAATTTTATTATTATATGCTAAAAACTTCTTATGTTCTATTTCTTCACTAGATTTTTTTGACAAACGACCAAGTTCATCATATGAATACTTGAAATTAAAGTCTTGATAAATTTCTTCTAAATCATTTGAATTTTCTCCATCCATTTTCACATATTTAGTTCTTCTAATTCTTGGTTCACTAAATTTAGGCTTTTCACCATCATATTCTGAATCTTCTTTTACTACTTGTGACATAATATACTCATCTTCTTTTTTGAAATAATATTGAGTATCACCAGTACCTACTTGACGCACTTGCATTTCTTTATTATCTGTATTATTACTTACTACTCTATATCCACTAGGTCTATTTTCATCATCGTAAATATAATTATAAGTCACTTGCTCATATGGATCGACAATTTGATTAACCTTTGATACGGACTCACTCTCATTAACTGTTTGATAATCAAATGTGATGGTTGTACCTATATCTGTTGATTTCTTTTTATTAGTTTGTGATAAAATTCTACCGTAACCATCAATCTTAGTTATATTTTCATATGGTACATTTACAATTTTATCATTAACAACTGTTTCCTTATTATATATTTTATCTATTAGAATATCATAGTCACTACCCTTTTGAACACTCTTTTCTAATATTAAACGGCCGTTTTCATAATACTTTAACGGTTCGCCAAAAACATTATATATAAAACCATAAGTCCTATTACTTAAATCACTTACACTTTTAATTCTACCATATTCATCATATGATAATGTATTTTTATACTCAATAGATGAATCTGAATTATTCAAATTTGAAACTGCAGTAATTCTTTCGTTATATTCATCATATGTAAACTTCTCTTTAGAACTTCCTTCCAATGTATAATTTGTAGTAAAATGCGGTTCATTATAATAGAATTCTTTCTTCACTCCATTTTGAATACAACCTTTAGGATTTTCTCTTAGTTTTTCTTCAACAGTTCCATAATCATATGTTGTAGTTAAATACTCTTTATTAGTCACGTCATCATTATAAACACTAGTAGATGTTAAATTACCATAACTATCATAATAATATGCTGTAACCACAGAATACTCATCTTTTTTAGCTCTTGGAGTGCCATCAGCATTTTGCCATTCGTATGTTTTTGTAGCTTTACTTTCTTCTATTCTTTTATTTTTTTCGTCCATTAACTGAATAGCAACTTTTGTTTCATAATAGTACTTTGTTGATGATTCTTTATGAAATCTAACTTGTGTCTCAGTAACACTCCATTGCTCTTCTGCAGTTCTATTAGATGAATATGTAAAATAATTAGGAATTCCATCATTATTAATTGATAGAGTAATAGGATCAGTATTTTTTGCAATTTTTACACTACTTACAGACTTAACTTTAGTTCCACTACAGTATACTAAATCAAATATAGCTTGTCCTTTTTGTTGTTTATAATATAAACTTTTATAAGTAGCAAATATATCACTATCTGTTAAGAAAAAATCTGATGAAATTTCTGGGTCATCCTCTACACCATTTTCCGTATATATAATATTTGTTGCTTCTTTTAAATCAATTATTAAAGAACCACTAATGAATTTAGTTGTAGAATTATTTCCAATTGCTATTCTAACATCTGACAAATATACTATTTGAGAAATAGCTAAACCAGTAAAATTGATTCTAACATCAGTAATTTTCTCTTGATTTTCTCCCAAAAATACAGGAATAGTAACATATTGCCATGCTCCTGCTATCGTTTTATCAATAAATGTTTTACCATATTCTTTGGTAACTCCATTTTTCGTCATTTCAACAATTGCATATGCATCACTATTAATATCTTTGCTAGTCCTTACCCAAAATGAAACCACAAAATTTTCTGTATATTCATTTTTCTTTTCTTTCTTATTCTCATACTTTTTGAAAATATCAATGAACTCAGATAGATTAGTTGTAATATATTGATGAGAACTTGAAAGTTGTGTTGCAGCTTGTCCATTAATCATATAACTTGATGCCCCTGCACTTGATAATCGCCAACCACCAGTTTTGAATAATGTCTTGCAATTATTACCTGATCCTACTTCTAATATACTGGATGTAAATCCTTTAGTATTAAAGTAATATCGAGTTGTAATACCTTTTTCGTTGGTTACATCTGTATGGTTTGTTAAATAATTAATTGTAGTTTTATTTTTTACATACTCAGATATCATCTTCAACTCATAACCCTTAACTTTTTTTCCAGTTCCAACTAAATAATGTCCTTCACCTATGTATTCATTATCTCCTATAAATAATTCAGCTCCTAATTCTTCTGTAATAAGTTGCTTTTGCATTGCTCCTTCCTTAATTGTGATGATTTTAGGATTGCTAGAAATTAAATTACTTTCAAAATATAATGCTCTTAAACTTTCAGAATCTATTGCATAAGCTAGAACAGCTATTAAATCATATTTAAAATACATCATATCTTTAGATGAACTACCATTATTTTTAATAATTTTTTCTAACTTATTTGAACTATTATAATTATACTGCAAACTAATATTATATGTATCAGCAGACATGCTTTTTAAATTTCCATTACTATAATATGTAAAATTAATTTTTCTTCCTGTCTTTCTAGAATCATAAATAGATACTAAATTCTCACCACTATAAGTTATTATTTTGTTAATATTAGCATTTACGCTAGAAATAATATTAGTTATTCTTCCTTGTAAATCAAATTTAATGGTACTATTATTTCCATCATAGATTTCTGAATATCTATTTTCTCCTGTTACTAATCTCAAACCGCTACCACTAGCGTCATAATAAACATTTCTTGTATCACCATATGTATTATTATCTTTATATTTTCTAAATCTATGGATGTTCCAATTAGAATCTATATAGACATAATCTCCTTCCTCAAATTCCTCTAAATTATAGGAAGAATTATATGGAAAAACATATTGCTGAATATTTAGTTTCCAACCATTTCCTAATCCTATTTTTAGATTTCCAAAATCAGTATTTTTCATTTTTGAATTATATATTAGAGATGTAGAAATTTGAAAGTTATTTGCTCCAATTGATAAACCAGGACATTCAAACAATAATCTTCCTGTATTTAAATTTAAGTTTGCCAAACCAAGCCCACAACTAAAATCTAGTTGGGTTTGATTAATTTTACTTTTATCCATAATTACTTTCTCCCTTCATTGTTATTTAAATTGTTCTAATACTTTTTTTACTACATCACTATCTTTTAATAATTTCATTGTATTTTCACCATTGCATAAAACTCTTCTATTTCCTCTGCCACTGATAAATACAATTTCACCTTCTTTAGATTCACAAATAGCTTGTTTAATTGCTTCTTCTCTATTAACAATAATAGTTGATGGTACTTTTCCATCCAAATAAGATTCTAACTCTTTGCAAATATCAAGTGCATTTTCTTTACCACTATCACTTTCTGTTATATAAACATAATCAACTACATCTTTTAATAGGTTCATTGCATATTTTCTAACTTCTTTTCTTTGTAAAGCAAATTCTTCAGTTTTAAATCTTGCATCCCAATGCTTATAACCATGTCCCATTGATCCAATAACTACTTTAATTTTATCAACTTTTCCTTGTTCTTTTAGCATTTTTAAACAATCTAACATTGCAGGTAAATGTGCATCTACAACAATTAATTTTCCATTTTCTCTAAATACTTCAGCTCTTCCTGGAATCACAATATTATTTAATGTTTGCTCAAATTTTCTAACATCAAAAACATCTAAAGCTTCTAATGTTGTGACAGCAGTTAAAATATTTAAAGCATTATATGACATCATTAAATTTGTATCAATTTTATTAATTGCACCATTCAAGTTAAATTCTAATTTCATACCTATAATGTCTGTATTTAATCCTGTTAATAAGCAAGTTACTTTTTCTTTTTCTAATCCTTTTAATGTAGCAACATAATTACTAGCACATATAAATTTTGGATATTTATTAGTTTTTAATAATTCATCAAGTAATTCTTTATCATAATCTTGAAACCCAATAACACATTTACAATCATCTTCAACATCCTTAAAGAATGATTTTTTTAATTCTACATATTGTTTTTCTGAATATTGCTCCAAATTATGTTTAGGATTCAAGTTTGTTAAAACTCTAATATCAAATGGAACATCTTTTAAAAATCCTTTTGCTAATGTACTTTCATTAACTTCCAATACTAAATAATCTGCTCCATATGCTTCAACTTCTTCAATAATGCTAATTAATGCTGCTTCGTCTCTAACCGCTACTTCATATGCTTCATTTTTCTTTAAATAACTAGCTGGCGAATCAACCATTACACTTGAATATAATGTTGATTTATATCCTAAATCTTTTAAATAATTATGAATTATTAATGCTGTAGTAGATTTACCACGACTTCCAGTAATACCTATAATTTTTAACTCACTACTATGTTTTCTATTACTATTTTTAAATTCTTTTCTAATAATTCTTTTCTTAATTTGTTTTTTTTCTAATTTTTCTTTCACCTTGAATAATTTCATTTCTATATCCTCCTTATATATTAATCTTCAGGTGTTGATGATGGTGCTTGAAAAGTAACTGTACATGTAACTTTTTTTACCATTTCATTTGTAACTTGCGAATATAATTTGATTATAAAATCATATTCAGTAGCCCCAGAAGGTTCAGGATCTTGAATTGCATTTATTACTACTTCAAATGTTCCTTTTTCTGCTTCAAGAGGAGCAATTACTTCAAATAAGTCTGTATACTCATTTTCAATATTAATCGATACATCCTCATCAGTACTTATATAAATTGTATCTTGTTGGGCACATGAACCATCTGCTAATACTATAGCTTCAGCAGTTTCTAAAACAGCTAATCCATTTTCATGGTAATTTTCTAAAGCTTCTTTAATTTTAGCAATTATCATATTATTGATTGTTCCATTTAATGTCGCTGCATTTAAATGCGTTCCTTCTTGTGTTAACCCTTCTTCATCATTTCTAATTACTTCTACTTCCATTGAAATAATTTCTCCCGACTCATCTCTTTCAACGCTTTTAACATCTAAAATTTTATGATTCAACGTTGAACTTACTCTATCTATAAATTCACTCATTTTTTTCTTCTCCTTTTTTAAATATTTGTTTTATAATTTGATTTGCACCAGTTGAACTAGCACCACTTACAATACCTATACCTAATGCTATCCAGATATTTTCTGCATTTAAAATTATCTCTGGATTAGTTAAATAAATTATAATTCCTAACAATCCTCCAATGATAGCCATTACTATTGGTATTAGCTTGTATGCTTCTTGCTTATTCTTAAATAAGACTTTGTAAATTTCCCCTATGATATAGCAACATACAACTATAATAGGTACACTTGTAAAATCCATTAATTATTACATCCTTTCTTATAATTCATCTAATCTTTTATTCACACTTACAATTGCTTCTTCTGCTTTTGCAACTCTTTCTAGAATAATACGATATCTTTCATCAACTTTATTTAAGTTTTTCTCTACTCGATCAACGCACGCTTTAATATAGCCAATGTCTGATACAATAACGCCTTCACTCCTACCATCATTTTTTTGTTCCTTAATATTTGTTCTTTTGCAAGCAAGAGAAGCAAAGAAAATACTAGATAAAGTTCCGATAATTCCAATAATAGAAACTATAACTGTTAATTTATTGATAAAATTACCTCCTTTCTTTTTTATATAATTGATAGCTAGCTACTCCATCAATAATATAAGGTGTCTGTAATTAATTACGCTTTAAGTATAACAAAAAGGCCTTTTTATACCTAGGTAATCAATTACCACTTTAAAAGACTTTTTTTGTATATTTTTCATAAAAAAAAAGCAAGAATTTGTTAATATCCTTGCAATTTTAATACTTTTTATATTATATATTCCGGTAATCAATTACCGATTTTTTAGTGAAAATTTTTATAAACAATGATTTTCTAAATACTTTTCTGATAATTCTAATAAATATTCTTTGTTAACTTTCCTTAATTCAATATACGTTCTTTCTAATCCAACTCTTTGAAATCCGTATATTATAGCAAATAGGATTGTATTATCTCCATTATTTAAAGTCATTTTACAATCCGCTTTTTCTAACATATCAATTATATATGGTGCCGATAGTTTCATTGCTAATCCTAATTTTATTATATTAATTCTAGGTGGAACTGTTTTTCCATCTTTATAGGATCTAATTGTTTTCTCACCAACATCTGATTCTCCTGATAAATCTTCATGACTAGTTATTACGCCATTTTCTTTAGATTTATCATAATGATATGTTAGAGTACCTGCAAAATCATTTGGTATTTTATGTTTGTGTGTTTCAAAATGTGATGATGCTATATCAGCCATCCTAATAACTCTAATTGCTTGTTCTTGTTCTACTTGTTTAATTTCTTTTCTTTGTCCAGGACTGCTAAATAAAAATGAATACTTATCATACATTCCATTTTCATTAATTCCCAATCTTGTAACATTAAAAATTAGACAACATTCATCAGCATGTTCTAGTGCATATTCAGTCATTTCATATTTTTGATAATTCACATACTTTTGATTATTTACAACAAGCATTTTATTAATATATAATAGTTTTTCTTCTTGTAATGCTTTTTGTACTAATAAGTTAGTTGTTAGTAATCTCGATAAGTTTTCTGAACTAATAATGAATGTTTGATTATTCTTTAAAGAACCTCTCTTAAAAAAGAATGGTTTTGTATATTCACCATCAACATAGTTTCCTACACCTTCGATTTCTGTCTTACCAATTTCTCTTAATCTAATTTTCGCAGATAATTTGGACACACCAAAGAAATTTGCAAATCTCATAAGTAACTCTTCCCACTTTTCCGTTTTTGTTCTTATCACACCTAACGTTTCTTGTTCTACATCAATTTCTTTTGTTAATTCAGAAAACTTCTGAGCAGCCATTTTTTTAGGCATTAATATTCTTGGTGCTAGAGTTCTAGCTTGCCATTCCATCCATTCGATATCTTTAATCGCATATTTATTTTCTCCTTTATAACAGGCTACATAAGTATCTTCACTATTTAAACATTGTCTTAGTTCAAAATAATTTCGATGAAAATACCAATGAACACACTCATGAATAAAAGTATTTCTAAAAGAGCCTTCATTTCTATCAATATGTTTAGTTATATCAATTAATATTGTCCCTGGCTTTACACGTATTATTTTAGTTTTTAATAAGTTTTCCGTATAAACTTTTGCTTTATCATTTGCAAAATATGTTTTACCAAATACGCCATTTTCTAAAGGTGCATAATAATAATCTATATTCATTTTCTTAAGCATATCTTGAATATTTAGTTTCATTTGTGTAACTAATACTTCAGGACAAAACTCCTTCAAAAACTTTGTTGCATAAGAATCCATATCTTCTGTAGAAATTATTGGCACTAATCCACTCGATAACACTTCATCTGGTTCTTCATCTAATTTTTCAATGTCTTCCTTTTCTTTTCCTTTAAAACGTTCTTTGAATGATCCTTTCATCTTAAATTCGAAAAATTCTTTTTTAGTGATTGAAGTATAAATATATCCATCATCTTCATTACCATCTGCTAACTCATATTCTGCCTTAAAAACTACATTAAATTCCACTTGGTCAATTTTAGACTTAGTAAATTTAATTCTTTTGACTTCTATATTTTGAATGCAATATAAATTAAAAGCATAAACTATTTCATTATTATATGCATTTAATTCTTTTTCTTTAATGTACTCTTCCATTGCTTCAGTTATTTCATCTAAATAATTAAGCTGAATATATTCTTCAAAACTACTATATTTATATCCTATAATAATCACCATCCTACTGCGTATATTTCTATGTATATTTATTATGATTATTATACTAAATTTTTAAAAAATTGTCGAGAAAACATATTTTACTTTTCTATATTTTAATAACTTTTGATAAAAAACTAAAACCAGCTAGCCTTTTACATCATTCCAAAGTTGAGTTTAAACTCTAGTGTATGTTTATCGATTACTTTGACGTATTCTAATAGTTTCCTTACCATATTAGTGGTCATCTACTTTTATTGCATCACTTTCTAAGAACTTGATTGCATTTTCTAGTTTTTCTATTTCATGAAGTGTTTCTATTGTTATCTTCTTTGACTGATAGCATACTGCACTTAGTACTATCTTTTTGGTGATTCATACATACCCAAGTTGCTACATACTCTTTACTTGCTAGTCTTCTTCCATAACGTCTAAACTTTGTTCCACAGTCTCCACATATTACAAGTCCACTTAATAGATATTTAGTTGAGTATCTTCCTTTGCCTGTATCTGATGCTCCTCTTATGTTCTTTCGGTTTTCCATCTCGTTTTATACCATATCAAATAGTTCTTGGCTTATTATACTAATATTATAATCAAATCCACATATATAGTTCGATTCCCCTTACACAAGGTTAACACATACATTCGATTCTTATAGGAAATGGTACCCTCTATAAACACACATCTTCATCTGTATTTGATGTAATTTTACTATTTATACCCTTAAAACTCTTTAAATAGTACCTAAAATGCAAAAAAAGCCTTCATTAGTAGAAGACTTCTCATAGTACTTTAATGGAGCAGGTAACCGGAATCGAACCGGCATCTTCGCCATGGCAAGGCGGTATAATAGCCGTTATACTATACCTGCATCAATTTGCATTAATATTATAGCAAAATTACCCTATTAATGCAAATAGTTTGATAACAATTTTATGATACATTATATAATCGCTTTTAACCAAATACCTTTATCAATTAGGATATATCCAACAAAGGTTTTGATAAAATCAATTCCATCTACAATTGCATAAACAATATAAATAGACATAGTTGTATATTTAGAAAGGATAAACGCAAGTGGTAACCTTACTATTAATACAAAAACACTATCAAATAAAATTGTTAAAACTATTCTACCACCTGCTCTTAGAACAAAATAACAACATGTATTAAATGCATGAACTGGCAAGAAAATTGCTCCAATGATTATTAGATTTCTAGCTACTTCCTTAATATTTTCACTGGTTTCATATATATTAGGAAGAATGAAACTACTTCCTACCATAATGAAAGAAAAAACAATAGTAACAATAATTGAAAATGCTAAAATTCGATAACTAGATGCTTTTGCATCACTAATATCTTTTGCGCCAAGTTTATTACCAAGAATAATTGCTGTAGCATTACCAAGAGAAGTACCAATAGTTAAAAAAACATTTGTAACCGTATTACATATATTAAATGATGCAACATAATCCAAGCCTCTTAAAGCATAGCAACTAAGTATCAATGTAAGCGATAAAGCCCATAGCACTTCATTTGAAAGTAACAATAGTGTTTTAGGTAAAAACTTTTTAAATGACTGAAAAGATAAAATTTTTTGATATACACCATTCAAATAATCAAATTGTTTGTTTTTTATTTTTACATAAACAATAACAAAAATCATTTCCACAAAACGACTAACAACCGTAGCAATAGCAGCTCCACTTGTACCAAGTTTAGGAAAACCCCATTTACCAAAAATGAGTAAATAATTTAAAAATAAATTCACCACAATGGCAATGATGCCACTAAGCATTGGTATAAAAGTTTCTTTCATTTCTCTTAATGATGTTGCATAAATTTCTTTTATAATAAATGGTAAATTACCAACAAGCATAATTAAGAGATACGTTCTACCACTTTCTAAAACAATACCAGGATTAGAGAATTCCCCTTCTTGACTATTAATAAAAAAATTAATTAGTTGCTTATTAAAAATAATAACTATTATAGTTGTGATTGCAAAAATAACAAGACCCATTAGCCATTTAAAACGAAATGTTTCTTGATATCCTTTTTTATCTTTAGCTCCAAAATACTGGGTAGCAAAAATAGATGCTCCTGATAAACTACCAAAAATACCAAGATTAAATACAAATAAAATTTGATTTGCAAGTGATACTCCCGTCATTTCACTACTACCAACTTGTCCAACCATTAAATTGTCCAAAAGACTTACAAATTGTGTAATAAATTGTTGTAATACAATTGGCATTACAATTGCAAATAATAATCGATAAAACTTTTTATCACCAATAAACTTCCTCATATTTTTTTACCTTTTTTTATTATTCTACTTTGAGATTTAAAAATACAATTAAAAAATACCTATAATGTTAACCTAACTTATAGGTATTTTTTATAATTTTTTATTCTTGAATATTTTTTATCATTGAAATTGCACTACTAATAGTTTTTTCATAAGCTTCCATGCCATATTTATCGACTTCATCTTTATTTTTTTCACCATGTGTTAAACATCCTGCACCACCGATACAACCTCCTGTGCATGCCATACCTTCAATAAAGTTTCCAATATCTACCTTACCTACCTTAAGTAACGCCATTTTGCATTGTTCAATACCATTACAAACAACTGGTTTTAATTCAAATTCTGCAAGCCCTTGTTCTTTTAAGGCTTGTTTAACAGCATCACTTAACCCACCACTTCTAGCAAAAATTCTACCATAATATGAAGCATTATCTAAAACATCTTCTGATAACGAATAAATATCTAAATCTTTGCTATCAAATAAAGCTTGTAATTCTTCAAAAGTTAAAACCGAATCAATATATTTTTTTTGTTCTTCTTGCAAAAATTCAGCTTTTTTAGCAGTACAAGGACCAATAAAGATTACCTTTGATGTTGGATCTGTTTCCTTAATGTATTTAGCAATTTCAGCAGCTGGTGATAAATTATGAGAGATGTGATCAACAAGTTTAGGAAAACTTTTTTTAATATACATCACAAAAGCAGGACAACAAGAACTAGTTAAAAATCCCTTTTCTACTAATTCTTTTGATTCTTTATAAGCAACCATATCAGCACCAAGAGCTGCTTCAACTACTGTAAAAAATCCTAACTCTTTAATACCAGAAATGACTTGACCAAGTTTGGCATGAATAAACTGACTAGAAATGGATGGAGCCACAACTGCATATACTTTATACTTTTCATTATTTTGACTTTTTTTCAAAATATCAATCACATTTAAGATATATGACTTATCCATGATTGCTCCAAATGGACATTGATAAACACAGGCTCCACAAGCAATACATTTTGCGTTATCAATATTAGCAGCTTTATCATTTCCCATTGAAATAGCTTTTATTTTGCAGGCTTTTTCACATGGTCGTTTAAAATTGGCAATCGCACCATACGGACAAACTTCTGAACATTTTCCACATTCTACACATTTCGTTTTATCAATATGAGCTTTTTGATTATGGTCAAAATAAATAGCATCCCTTTTACAAGCGTCTTGACAACGATGAGCAAGACATCCTCTACATACATCTGTTACTTCATATCCTGCTACAGGACACTCATCACAAGCAATGTTAATAACCTCAATTACATTTGGGTTATTTTTATCTCCTCCCATTGCAAGTTTCATTCTTTCTTCAACAATTGCTCTTTCTTTATAAATACAACATCTAGTTGTAGGTTCTGGACCTGGAATTATAATCTTAGGAATGTCTAATAATTTATCATATAAAGTATCATCCCAAGCTTTTCTAGCAACTTCTCTTAATACTTTATATTTTAAATATTGGACTTGTGTATCAAATTTTTTCATATTTACCTCTAAAAATAACTTACTTTAATATTCTTCCCCATTTTCTTTAAGCAATCTGTCAATTCATTTACAAGCTGCATTTTAATACTAAAATTTATTGGTAAATTAGGATTTTGATGAGCTGGATTGATTGCTCTTCCTACATAAAAATTAATATCCGTTGCTTCTTCAAACAAAAGTCTTGCTATTAAAGATGCCCCATCTTTTTTATAACACCAATTGACATATGATTCATTATCGGCTAGGTAATCTTTTGCATATTCTAAAACTTTGTTAATTGTTATAACTCCTTCAGTTACTAAATCAACACCTTCAATTTCTGCAGTTGGGGGAATTTTAGGATCACTATAATTTAGCGATGGAATAATAGGCTTACCAAGATATTTTGCGGCAATCGATGAAGTAGTACCTCCACATATAATATGCTTGCCTTCTTTGGAGAAAAATAATGACATCATCTTATTACAATCATCTTTATTACTTGGAGGACCAAACAACAAATTCATTGGTTCTCTTTTTCTAATTCTAACAATACAAGCAGTCGTATCATCACCAGGTTTTCCCTCATATAGTTTATTGCATTCATCAAGTAAAATGGTGGTCATAGTTTTAGCAGTATATCCTGCATCAGGAAGAATTTTCATAGTTTCAATAATATCTTCTCTTTTCCAACCAAAATTAAGAGCCATTCCAACACCTGCATATATACATCCATCACTCATCATTATAAAAACATCATTTTCAAAAAGATGAACTTTTGACTTATATATTTTTTTACCACCAATATTTAATTCAGTTTTAGGCAGTTCAATATTTTCACCATTTCTAATCAAAATAATTCCTGGATTATCATATTCTATGATTTCTGCTTCATTATTAGGTGAAATTTTTAAAATTGTAAATGTTGAATATGCAACCTTTCTCACGGAACAAACAGGAAGCGTAGCCGCAATTGTTGCTACACATTCCTCAATCGAAATACCTTCTGCCATCATAGTTGAAATAATTTTTGATGTAAGGGTTGAAAGAATACTCGCTTTTACTCCACTTCCAAGTCCGTCTGCTAAAACAATTATCTTAGTTCCATCTTCTTGATCAATAATATCAATATGATCTCCACATAATTGTTCACCATATTTATATAAACTATGATAACCAATGTCAGTACATAAATTATTCATCTTTTATAGACTCCTTTAATTTATATAAAGCAATTTTTGTTTCTGCAGCAGTTTCTCCTAAAAGTGATGCAATTTCTTGTACAATCCTCATTTGTTTATCAACAACCCGATCAGTAATTTCAATTGTTTGTGCACTAATTTGTTCTTTCTTTTCTTTTGCAACAACCTCATCTGTTACATCACGCATAAAACAAATAATAATTTTATAGTTTTTATCATTTATAATTGATCTTTCAACATACTTATTATATTCAGCAAGATATATTTTTTCATTATGAATATTTTTATTATTTAACTTACATTGTAAAAAGGGATTAGGATCTAAAATTCTTATTACTTGTTCTCCTAAAACATCTGAAGCATATTTAATATTCATAATTTTTTTTGCTGCATCATTAATTTGTTGTACTTCTAAATCTTCATTTAAAACCAAAATACCATCAGGAGTATTATCCATAATATTTTTATAGAAATTTTCTGCTCTTTCTTTTAGAAAAGGAAGACACATAGAAATAGCTGCTTTACCTTGGCTAATTGCAATTGCTTTTTCACGACAAGTATCATATCCACAAGAACCACAATTTAATTCATCCGATGGTCTCATTTTGCCCATCTGTCTCAAAATAGAACGTATTTCATCTTCGCTTGGAGTTTCTAATTTTCTAACAATATATTCAAAATTTTTAGATACACTAAATTCATCTAACATTTCTACATCAAAATCTTTATCTCCTGCATAATTCACAACAGAACAATAATCTCTAATAGGCGAACGATGATATTTTTCCATAACTGGTCCACCAATACAGCTACCAACGCAAGATGACATCTCAATAAAGCAATTTGTAAGAACACCATTTTCTATATCTTTTAATGCCGCTATACAATTTTCAACACCATCAATTGCCAAATAAGTATACCCTGCCACATTTTGTTCCATCGTTTTTAAAATACCACCAGTTGTTGGAAAAAGACGGGCTTTACTTTTTTCTTCATATTTGGTTCCTTTTTCTAAATTAATATTTTGTTCTTTCAACCAATTGGTAAGTTCTTCATATGTCAAAACAGCATCAACAATACCTACATAATGATCTGCTTCATCTTTTTTTGCAACACATGGACCGATAAAAACAACTTTAGCATTAGGTATTCTTTTTTTTATGTCTAAAGCATGTGCTTGCATTGGTGATTTTACATTAGCAAGATATTTAAGTACATGAGGAAAATATTTTTGAATTAATAAATTAACAGAATGACAACAAGAAGAAATTAAAATATTTTGCCGCTTAGACTTCAAAATTTCTTCATATTGTGTTTTAACAATAGTTGCCCCTATTGCGGTTTCTTCAACACTATGAAAACCTAATTTTTTCAAAGCCTTTTCCATTTCTTCAATACCAATACCATCATAATTCGCAATAAAAGACGGAGCTAAACTTACAACAACAGGTTCATCGCCAGCAAGCATTACTTTAACTTTTTCAACATCATTTGCAATTTCTTTAGCATTTTGAGGGCATACAACAAAGCATTGTCCACACAAAATACATTCATTACTTACAATGTGTGCTTGATCTCCTGAGAATTTTATTGACTTAACTGGACAATGACGAATACATTTATAACAATTTTTACAATTTGATTTTTTTAATTTTAAAAATTCAGGCATTTCTTTCACCTATACACGTGTAACTACTTTTTCATAAAAAGTTTCTTTGGTGATACTACAAACCTCACCATCATCAAATTTAACACTCACACCATCGTTACTACATTTTCCCATACAAAATGCTCCAACAAGGGTTACTTTATCCTCTAATTTATTTTCTAAAATACTTTTTTGAAACAATTCAATTATTCCTTGTGAGTCTTTTAAATGGCATGAACTACCAATACAAATTTGAATTTTCATACTATTATACCTTTTTATTTTTTTAATATTTCATTTTCAAAAAATTCTTTAACTGTTTGTGGTGAAACCGAAAACAATTGATCATTTAATTTAACAGAAACTCCTTTTTGACAATTTCCCATACAAAAAGTTCCGGCAAGCTCTACTTCTTCTTTTAAATTGTTTTGATCTATCAATTTTTGCAATTCTTCCACAACTTGTCTAGAGCCTTTTAAATGACATGAACTACCAATACATACTACTACTTTTTTCATAACTTAACTCCTTTATTATTCATAATCTACAACATTAACCCATGATAGCAAAAGTTCACGTTCTTTTTTATGTCCTTTTACTGACTGAGAAGCGGCAACAATTGGAAGCCAAGATTGTACATATTTTTTATCAACACCACTTTTTTCACAATATAAATCTAAATATTTATTAGCTCCATCCACATCATCGCTTAACCAAAATAATAAATATGTTCTTGCGACATCCGCTGAAGCATTACCTTGAGTAGCATGACTCCAGTCAATAATATATAAGGTTCCATCATCTTTTACAATAATGTTAGAAGGATTAAAATCACCATGACACAACTTATTATGTTTTGGCATTCCTTCAAGTCTTGTATGGAGTTCATAACGAGTTGTGGCATCAAGTTCTGTTTGATTAATCTTTGCATTCATTTTATCCTTTAATTTTTTTAAATTAAAAGCCTTAATTTGATGCATAGAAAGTTGAAGATTAACAAATAATTCTAAATACTCATCTTTTTTATCTGGATTTAATTTTATTAAATCAGCCAAAGTTTTTCCTTTTATATATTCAGAAACAATAGCCCATTTACCATCTACTGTTTCTACAGAATAAATTTTAGGAATATTCAAGCCTAGATTTTCCACTATTGCTTGATTCAATGCTTCATTTAAAACATCCACTTTGGAATATTCTTTATCAAAAACTTTTACAACTTTATCGCCATCACGATAAACAGTTTTAGAAGTTCTAACAGCTATTACTCGTTCTAAATTCATTTTATTTATCTCCTTTTCCATAATATGCATTCAAATACATTTCTTTTATTTCACTCATTAATGGATATCTAGGATTAGCACCTGTACATTGATCATCAAATGCTTGTTCTACCATTTCATCTAATCGATTTAAAAAGTCTTTTTCATCAATTCCATATTCTTTAATAGATTTTTTAATACCTATTGCATCTTTTAACTCGTTTATTTTATTTATTAACTTATCAACCTTTTCTTCATTTGTTTGACCATCTAGTCCAAGATAATCCGCAATTTCTGCATATCTTGCAAGTGTATGTGGGTGATCATATTGAGGGAACGTTCCCATTTTAGTTGGCACTTCGGCACTATTAAATTTAATCACTTCATTAATCATCAATGCATTAGCAACACCATGTGGTAAATGATGAAAAGCACCAAGTTTATGAGCCATCGAATGACAAACACCTAAAAAAGCGTTAGCAAATGCCATACCAGCCATTGTTGCGGCATTGGCCATTTTTTCTCTAGCTACAACATCTGTTGTT
>OHJU01000444.1_pt1 | contig 22820 bp, 26 predicted proteins | sample 1568711 | NCBI WGS metagenome assembly OHJU01 (sample SAMEA3879574, study PRJEB24766) | human gut metagenome | biome: human-associated habitat; feature: feces | place: USA | collected 1985/1987 | reverse complement strand
CGACCCCGACCCCGCCGTGCGGAAAGCGGCCTATGAAGCAGAGCTGAGCTGTTACGACCGGATCAAGGACGCCGTGGCCTTCGCCCTGAACTCCATCAAGCTGGAGACCATTTCGGACTGCCAGCTCCGTGGCTATGCGTCGCCCCTTGACCGGACGCTGGAAAAGTCCGACATGAAGCGGGAGACCTTAGACGCCATGCTGGGGGCGATGGAGGAATACATGCCCAAATTCCGGCAGTACCTCCGCGCCAAGGGAAAGGCGCTGGGCCACGAAAACGGCCTGCCATGGTACGATTTGTTCGCGCCCATGGGCAAATCTACTGCGCGGTACACCACGGAAGACGCCAAGCGGATTCTGGTGGAGCTGTTCTCCACCTTCGATTCCGAGCTGGCGGACATGGTGGCGCGCGCCTTTGACGAGGAATGGATCGACTTCTATCCCCGGGACGGAAAGTCCGGCGGCGCGTTCTGCGCCGGGGTGGAGTGCATCGGCCAGAGCCGCATTCTGACCAATTTCGACGGCACTTTCGGCGATATCGTGACCCTTGCCCACGAGCTGGGACACGCTTTCCACAACCAGTGCATCCGTACCCACCGGCCGCTGAACCGGGATTACTCCATGCCCGTGGCGGAGACTGCCTCCACCTTCAACGAGTGCGTGGTCATGGCGGCGGCCATCCGGCAGGCAAAATCCCATGACGAGGAGCTGGCGCTCATCGAGTCCCAGCTTCAGGACGTCACTCAGATCATCTGCGACATCTATTCCCGGTACCTGTTTGAGAGCATGGTGCTGGAAAACCGGGAGAAGCAGTTCATGAACGCGGAGACTCTGTGCGGCATGATGCTGAAGGCGCAGGAGCAGTCCTACGGCGACGGTCTGGACGCAAGCTTCCGCCATCCCTATATGTGGGTCTGCAAGAGCCACTACTACGGCTCGACCTTCTATAACTATCCCTACGCCTTCGGCGGTCTGTTCGCCCGGGGACTGTACGCCCAGTACGAGCGGGAGGGCGCGGCTTTCGTGCCGAGGTACAAGAAGCTGCTGCGCACCACCACCGTCGCCACGGCGGAGGATGTCGCCAAGGTGGCGGGCATTGACCTGACAGACAAGGAATTCTGGCGCGGCGCGTTGCAGACCGTCGCCCAGCAGATCGATCTGGTCTGCGGACTTCTTGAGGAGGGAAAACAGTAATGGACAGCCGGACAAAAGCACTGTGTGATTTTCTGAATGCAGCCCACAGCGTGTATCACGCCCATGCGTATCTGGCCGAGACGCTGAAAAATGCCGGTTATACCCGGCTGCACGAGCAGGACGAATGGGCGCTTGCCCCCGGCGGAAAGTATTTCCTGACCCGGGGCGGCTCTGCCCTCGTGGCGTTCCGGGTGCCGCAGGGAAGCCCCAAGGGCTTCCTCATGAGCGCCAGCCATTCCGACCGTCCCACCTTCAAGGTCAAGGAGAATTTTGAGCTTGCCGCCGCCTACACCCGCATGGCTGTGGAGCGCTACGGCGGAATGCTGATCTCCCCATGGCTGGACCGTCCCCTGTCCATCGCGGGACGGGTGACGGTGGAGACGGAAGCCGGTGTGGAGACGAAGCTGCTGGACATCGACAGAGACCTGCTGCTCATCCCCAACGTCGCCATCCACATGAACCGTCAGGCGAACGAAGGCTACAAATGGAACCCGGCAGTGGATACCCTGCCCCTCATCGGCAGCGCAGGCGCAGCGGGCAAGCTCCCGGCGCTGCTGGAGAAGGAAGCGGGCGGAAAGATTCTGGGACATGACCTGTATCTTTACATCCGGCAGAAGGCATCGGTCTGGGGCGTTGACGAAGAATACATTTCCTCCGCCGCGCTGGACGATCTGGAATGCGCATGGGGCTGCACGCAGGGCTTCCTCAAGGGCGGGGACAGCGCGTCCATCCCGGTTCTGTGCGTTTTCGACAGTGAGGAGGTCGGCTCCGTTTCCCCGCAGGGTGCGGGCTCGTCTCTGCTGGAGGATACGCTGGGCAGAATTTGCGACGGCCTGAAGCTGAACCGTGGGCGGATGCTGGCGCAGTCTTTTCTGGTGTCCGCGGACAATGCCCACGCCATCCACCCCAACCACCCGGAGTATGCCGACCCCGGCAACGCCCCGGTCATGGGCGGCGGACTGGTGATCAAGTACAACGCCAATCTCAGCTACTGCACCGACAGCGTCAGCGCCGCAGTGTTCCGGAAAATCTGCGGCAGGGCGGGCGTCAAGGTGCAAACCTACCACAACCGGGCTGATCTTCCCGGCGGCTCTACGCTTGGCAGAATCTCCCTTGCCCACGTGAGCGTCCCCACGGTGGACATCGGCCTTGCCCAGCTGGCCATGCACTCGTGCTACGAGACGGCCGCAGTGTCCGACGCCATCGACTTAGAAACCGCCATGGCCGCCTACTACGGCTCGACACTGGAAGCAACGGAGAGCGGCTTTTCCGTCCTGTAAAAAGCCCGGATTGGCAAACTGCCCAAAAACTATTATCCAAAATTGTAGAAACCAACCATTGCGTGTTCTTGCAGAATATGGTAACATTTATTTATCCAGGTGGATTCTGTCTACTCCACATAATAGACAGAATACCGCTAAAATAAAGGAGGATAAACCCGTCTGACGCACGGTGCGGCAGTGTGGAGACCTGTCGTAATGCTCCCGGAATATTGCTTTCCGGTCAGTGAGAACGCATGCGAAAATGGTAGGTGCGTTCGGCGTCGAAACAGTATGGCAAGTGTAACCCTGAAGAACGTAAAGAAGATCTACCCCTTCAACGGCGACGACGCAAAGAAGAAGAAAAAGAAGAAGGGCGAGGAGACCACCGAGAAGAAGGTGAACCTGCAGATCACCGACAAGGGTGTCGTGGCAGTGCAGGAGTTCAGCCTGGACATCAAGGACAAGGAATTCATCGTTCTGGTCGGCCCCTCCGGCTGTGGTAAGTCCACCACCCTGCGTATGATCGCCGGTCTGGAAGAGATCTCCGAAGGCGAACTGTACATCGGCGACCGTCTGGTCAACGACGTTGCCCCCAAGGACCGTGATATCGCCATGGTTTTCCAGAACTACGCTCTGTACCCCCACATGACCGTTTACGAGAACATGGCCTTCGCTCTGAAGCTGCGTCATGCTCCCAAGGACGAGATCGACAAGAAGGTCAAGGAAGCCGCTGAGATCCTGGACATCACCCAGTATCTGGGCCGTAAGCCCAAGGCTCTGTCCGGCGGTCAGCGTCAGCGTGTTGCCATCGGCCGCGCCATCGTTCGTGACCCTCAGGTCATGCTGATGGATGAGCCTCTGTCCAATCTGGACGCCAAGCTGCGTAACCAGATGCGTGCTGAGATCATCAAGCTGCGCGAGCGCATCAACACCACCTTTATCTATGTTACCCACGACCAGACCGAGGCTATGACTCTGGGCGACCGGATCGTCATCATGAAGGACGGCTTCATCCAGCAGATCGGCACGCCTCAGGAGGTCTTCAACCATCCTTACAACCTGTTCGTCGCGACCTTCATCGGTACGCCTCAGATGAACATGTTCGAGAACGCCAAGCTGGTCAAGGCTGACGGCAAGTACGCCGTGCAGCTGGACAACCAGACCGTGGTTCTGTCCGACGAGAAGCAGGCCAAGCTCGCCGCCAACAACGTTGCGGAGCAGGATGTCGTTCTGGGCGTCCGTCCCGAGCACATTGAGCTGACCGCCGGCGGCATCGAGGGCAAGGTTGACGTGTCCGAAATGATGGGCTCTACTGTCCACCTGCATGTCACCTCCATGGGCCGCGACGTGGTTCTGGTGGTCTCCACCATGAACATGACCGGTGCGGAAGTCGCTGCTCTGTCCAGCGGTTCCACCGTTCACTTCTCCTTCCCCGGCCAAGTATGCCACATCTTCTCCAAGGAGACCGGCATCAATCTGGAAGCCTGATTCTGAACCAAAGTACAAACGGGTCTGCCTTAACCGGCAGACCCGTTTTCAACTGTTCCCTGCGCCGCACTTATACTATTTCCTGATTAAAATTAAGGCAGCACCGCACAATTCGGCAAGAAGTCTCAGGCAGGATTTTTGTTCCAATTCAAAGTTCCGAAAATGGAGGAATACTGTATGTATTTCCCATTTTCGGAACTGCGGAAGTGGAGCAAAAAGACGGCTGAGACTCGCAGACGCAATTGCGCGGTGTTGCCCTTGATTTGATCGCTTCATCTGTATTTTCCGTTGGCTGCGGCTACGTATTCTACCTGTCCGGGTGCATTGTTTTTTCGGTGACTGCGCATGTGGCCGAGCGATTGATTATGACAAGGCTGAAACGGTGATCAGAGGGAGCGGGAAAGCAGCATTCCCAGCAGCTTGTCGTCAGTGAAGGCCGGATGGGCGTAGGCGGCGTCCAGAATGGCTTCTACATTGTCTGTGTCGTTTTCGACCTCCTTGGAATAAAGCTGCGCTGTGGAGAAAATGTCGCCGCCCACTAGCCTGACCAGCAGGCAGGAGATCAGGATGAACTTCACGCGGCAGTAGAGGTCGTAGTCAGAGACTGCCTGAAGCCAGTACCGCTGGGTCAGGTATCTTGCCAGCGCCCGGTGATGCTGCGTCCAGTTTCCGGGATCGGGATGGCGGAGCATGGTCTCCCACTGGGGCGTCAGCAGCTCAAGGCCCAGAAAGAAATCCAGAACATCTGCAGGATTTCCCGGCTTTGCCAGAGCCGCGGCGGTTTCCAGTGCCGCCCCGGCGTCGAAGGGGCTTTCCTCCCCGCCGTCCAGCTCTGACTGCGCCTGACAGCCGTAGAGCAGCCCCAGCGCCAGAGATTCCCCGACGCTATGGGATTCGTCCGACAGAATGGACAGCATGACCTCCCGGGAGGCTTTCAGCGAAGCCATGGCTTCGACGTCATACCCCGGTGTACCGCCATCAGGGCGGGTGTCCACCGTCAACGGGGCAAGCGGCGCATTCAGAATCAGCTTCGCGGCTTCCGGGCAGCTCAGCTCCAGCCCCAGCTCGGCAAAATCCCCGTAATCATGGGTCAGGCGGGGGAACATCCGGCAGGTTTCGCACAGGGCGCTTTCTCCCAATTCCGCCTGAATCCGGCAAAGCCCATCACTGCGCCACATGGGGCAGCGTCCGTCGATGATGGACATGGACGTTTTGCCGTCGGCAGTGCGCATCACCTCCCGGAGACGGTCGCCCAGCGTTCCGGGCAGGGTGCGGTAGAACCGGGCGGAAGCGTCGTCTATCTCCACCTCCCACTCCTTGCAGCAACTGTCCGGGCATTCCCCGGCGGCGCAGCGGAAGCAGTCATAGTAGTCCGGTTTGAAAAGCAGCATGGGAAACTCCTCCTTGCACAAAAAGAAGCGCACACCCCGCGGTATGCGCTTCCGGAAAATCAATAATTCGGACGGATAGTGTTCATCAGGGAAGCGGCATCCTGTAACGCCTGCTTGCTGGTGCTGACCGCCATTTGCAGCTGGGTCAGCTGGGACATGGCCTCGTCGGTTTTGGCGGTGATCTCAGCAGTGGCGGTGTCCACCTTGGCAATGGCTTCGTTCAGCACGCCGTTTGCCTGATGGTAAACCAGCTCTGCCCGCTCCCGGGCGCTGCGCTCCACCTGCTGGGCGCGGCGGTAGGAATCCAGTTCCTCCCCGGCGACCTGACCGCCGCCGTCCGTCTCCGGCTGGGGTTTCTGCACGGCCTCAGCGGCCTGCATCTGCTCGATCTGGGCGCGCAGAGCGTCCCGTTCCTCGGTCATGGCGGCAAGCCGGGCTTCCAGTTCCGCAATTTGCGCAGCCTGCGTCTGAAGCTCTTCCAGCTGCCGGTGCAGGTCCTCCGTCTCGGCGGTCAGCGAATTGATCTGATCCTGATGCTTTGTGTTGATGTATTCCAGATAATGAACCACGTCCTGCCGGTTGAAGCCATTGAACGCGGAACGGAAATTCTGAGGTGCAGCCATAATAAAATCCTCCCTTTTCTGCCGCGGGGGTCAACATTTTTCAGAATTATACCACATATATTCCGAAAAAACAACCGTTTTCGCCGAACAAGGTCGGAAAACCAAAAAATATTTTTCCGCGCACCCCTTTACAAAAATGAAAAAGGTTGGTATAATACACAGGCTATCGATGAAATGCGCCAGTGGCTCAATGGATAGAGCATCGGATTCCGGTTCCGAGGGTTGGGGGTTCGAGTCCCTTCTGGCGTACCATGACGAGTGTTCTTATAGGATCTGATCCTTTGAGAACACTCGTCATTTTTATTGTCTATTTTGCGCCGGTTCGTAGCTGACATAGACACCTCTGCGGGTATTGACGGTTACATCAGGCACGGGCATGGACGGGGTATCCGGGATAAACAGAGCACCGACGCAGTTGTAGTAGATGGTCAATTTCTGAACCCATTCGCCGTTGATTTTCTCGGCTTGGTGAACCTCAATGTGGTTGACTAATTCGTTCAGCATCCGGGGCGTCAGTTTCTTGGCACGGGTATACTTGCGGACGGTAGCCAGGAACATATCCGTAGAAACGGAATCACCGCTGAGCTTGTCCAGCTCCTTACGGAGCGCCTTGATCTTTTCGGATAGCTCCGCCTGTTCTTCTTCATAACGCTGTGACATTTTGGCAAAGCGTTCGTCGGACAGCTTCCCGGAAATGTTATCCTCATAGATACGTTCAAACAACCCATCCAGTTCACCGTCACGGGCTTGCGCTGCCGCAAGCTCTTTTTGTTTGAGCTTCCGTTCCAGCTCTACCGCCTTTTGGGTACTGCCCATAATGGCCTGCTGAAATTCGTCCTCATATCGTATCGCATATTTTGTGAGCCGCTTGATTTCCCCCAGAACCACCTGTTCCAGAAAATCCACACGGATATAATGGGTAGAGGTACAGTTGCCCCGGCCACTGTTGTAATTGGAGCAGTTGAAATACTTGATATCGTGATTTCCCTGATTGAAGTGGTAGTTCAGGTTGTGACCGCAATCCGCGCATACCAGCAGACCGCAAAACATGTTCCGTTCCCCGTCTTTGGGTTTCCGTCTGCGGATTTTTCCACGCTTTTCCTGGACCTGTTCCCAAACGGCACGGTCAACCACTGGCTCATGCACATTCTCGAAAATAGCCCAGTTTTCACGGTCATTGGGAATTCGCTTCTTGTTCTTATAAGACTTGGAATGGGTCTTGAAGTTCAGTACATCCCCGCAATACTCCTGCAATGACAGAATATTGACGATGGTGGAGGGGTTCCACTTTGTGGATGGCTGCTGCGTTTCCTTGCCAGGCTTTCGGATGCCCTTTTTCAGCCAGTAGGCACGGGGCGTGAGGATACCTTCTGATTCAAACATGGAGGCGATTTGCTCCGTCCCATATCCTTCCAGAATCAGATTATAGATCCTGCGGACAATGAGGGCGGCTTCCTCGTCTACGATCCAGTGCTTTGGATTATCCGGGTCCTTGATGTACCCGTAAGGAGGCGGCCCCATAGGCTCCCCGGCGTTGCCCTTGATCTTATTACTGATACGGCGCTTCTTGCTGATATCCCGGGCGTACCACTCATTGAACAGGTTACGGATAGGGGCCAGCTCATTTTCACCCTCGGCGGTGTCGATGTTGTCCGAAACGGCTACCAGGCGGATATCGTGTTCCGGGAAGAACTCCTCCATGAGCCGACCCACTTCAATGTAGTTACGGCCCAGCCGGGAAAGGTCTTTGACAAACAGAGCGGATGCCTTGCCCTCCTCCAACTGGCGCATCATTTCATTAAAGCCGGGGCGGTCCATGGTGACACCGGAAACACCGTCGTCTACAAAGGTGACAATATTCGTGTAGCCCATATCCTTTGCCATCTTGGTTAACAGCTTTTTTTGATTGCTGATGCTGTAGCTTTCGCCTTCCAGGTTATCGTCACGGGACAAGCGGGGGTAGATAAACGCGGTAACGTCGCGTGTTTTCTTGTTGTTCGACTTTTTCATAAGTCCTCCTTCTGTAACAGTCGAGCAACGAATTGTATTTTCTTCTTCACACAACAATTATATCGCGCTTAACTGTTATTGTCAGCTGATATTCTGAAAATCACAAACTTTTTTCGCAGTCTGCCTGCATGAGACGCAGGAGAACTTCACCGAGAGTATTGTTATTTTCGGGCTTGAATACCGGCTGAACGACAAACGACCTGCCAGAAATATGGTAGGTCGTTTGTGCGTCAAGAGGATCTTGTTTGGATGGAGCAGTTTGGTTTTTCGATATATTTTCTTGCTTCATAATTTCCTTTCAAATGATTGTTTTTTGCGATTGGGCAGCAGGACAAACGGCTGCTTGGCCTGTGGGTAAACCCACAGCAGCTCCACGGGAATCTCACCCCCCAGCATCCCGCTGGGCCCTACCCATTGCCTGCGACGCTCTGAACGCTCGGACTGTGGCTGTAAGGGAGTACCTGACCTTCTGCGTGTCGTCGCCCATGCGCTGCCAGGCGCATTTTGCGGTGCGGGTGGGAATCGCTCACTTCACAGAAGGTCACAGCGAACCCGCCGTCCGGCTCGGCACAGAAGGGATGTATTTGTCTGCCTTTATGCTGCGCCGGAGTTATCTGCCGGGCTTTCTTTGTCAAAGGCCTGCCGCAGAGGGTGGAAAGGGAAACACCCTCTGCTTTTGGCTTTTACACAGGCAATACCTTGAAGGCAGTTACAATGCTGACACGCAGCTTCGCTTCCAGTTGGTCCCGCATGGATTCGTCTACACAAAGAAACTCATTTCCGTATGTATCCTTTACGGGACGGGTAGACAGGACGCGGATATAACTGCTGTAGTGCCGCAGGACAGCGTCCAGGGCTTCCGTTTCGCCGTTGATGGCTTTCAGAATGGTCTGCACAGGAATGGACGGTCTTACAGTTCCGGCCATTCGTATCCCTCCTTCTCTAAAATCTTGCGCAGTTCCTTCAAAATGCCGATTCGGCGTTTGCTGACCGTCTGATGAACGATGTGGAGGTATTCCGCGATTTCCCGGTCCGTCATTTCCAGAAAGAAGGACAGCAGGATAATATCCCGTTTTCCCTCTGGAAGCTGTGCCAAGATTTCTGCCAGAACATCCCCGGTCACAACGACGGGGATACCCAGCACTTCAAAGATGTGGTCATCCTGGAAGTACCGGTCCTCCACAGCGATTTGGGATAGTTCCTCCGGCCCCATATGGTCCAGAGGCTCCTCCCATTCCCGTTGCCGGCTGTAGCCGTTGTGAATACGGTTGGCCTCGTTCTTCAAAACCTTGGTGCAGAACCCACCGAACTGATTTTGAATGCGCTTTTCTTCGGAGTCTTTCATTTTCTCACCTCCCTTCGCAGCCGCGAAGGCGGGTGGTGGTTTTCTCCCTTTCAATTGGGTAATCCGAAAGAGTGGATTTTGGCAACCAAATTCTGAAAAATTGGAAAAAATTTGAGCCTGCATTACCAAGTTGCTTGGAATGCAGGCTCGAACGCTTGTATTTCTTCAATCTATGTGATTACGCCGTATCTCTACCGGACAATTTAGAGCAGGAAATACCGTAGTGAAGGAGTATGAACACAAACCCTGGAATAATCGCAAGCATGCCGAAACTACCAATGACCACAGCTATTCCCAGAGTACCACACATCAGGATTAATTCCATAATTAGGATTCGCAATGGAATGATTTTTTCAACTTTGCAGGTCAACAGTCCTGCCGTCAGGAGAACAGCATATTCTCCGCCCAAGCTTCGCTTTTCCTGCATGATTTTATCCCGTATCAGTATCCAGGAACAAACAACAAATACGGCACTTACCAAAAATGTCTGCCAGGTCTGTTGTTCCAATAGATTCCACGCAAGGCTGGTATCCGTATTGACGCTGGCTGCAAAATTCTACTTCCGCAGCTATGCGCTCACTTGTTCCACTGTGCCTTTGTTTGTCAACAGGAAGGCAACGTTCGTCATGACGATTGCATGAACGCTCGCCCTCATGCTGAACTCCTGGCAGTTAATTTTTTGGCATTGAGAACTATTTCAAGGAGCATAGTAGGGTGCAGACTAGTAACCTTCAAAAAGCGTCGGGGGGTGCTATCTTTCTTCCTCTGAAATAGGTTGCGCATGTGTAGTAGGCAAGGGTCAATAAGATTTTATCATTTTGAGATTGAACGCTAAGTTCATCTGCCGACATTAGGATCTGCTTCAAGTTCACGTAAGGAACATCCATTTGGAGTGTGTAAGAAACTGTTATCCGGTTGTCGTTTTCCATAATGGTAGTATCTATTTCATATTGGTCTCCAATTTCCTTTGCGGTATCGAGAAACTTTGGAAGATTCTCCATGCGCTCTGGCATTAAAACCTGCACTGTGTTTTCAATCAGTTCTCTTGGCAGAAATTTTGCAGGCTCTTGCGGAATACCATGCAGAGGACCTTCCTCGTCAGGAGCAGTGAAGAAGTCGCTATCCTCCCAAGGATTCGGGTATTTTTTCTCATATATCAGCTCACTTGACATATTAACATCCTTTCGTGTCCCTGTTTTTGGGTTATCCCATTCGGGTCAGAATACCTGCATCCATTTCATAGACTTCGTCGCAAAGATAAGAAATATCCTCTTTGAAGTGACTGGCAAGTACGATTGTCACTCTCTGTTCTTTCAAGGAAAGCAGAACAGAACGAATATGTTCCACCCCCTGATTGTCCAGACCATTCGTAGGTTCATCCAGAATGAGCAGGTCTGGTTTTTCCATGATTGCCTGTGCAATACCCAGCCTCTGGCGCATACCCATAGAGTATTTTCCAACAGGCTTTCTCAAATCGGGATCAAGGCCGGCTGTGTACATATGACGAGTGGAGTGCCATTACTGTAACTAGGAGATGCTATGCCATCTACCCGTAGCACACGTTTTTCCCATGCGGGTCATGTTAATAATTCTCTGATGCTCCTTTGATTCTACTGCTTTTCGGGTCCTTTTACAGTGTCAGAACAATTTTGTATATTGCTTAAATCGCAGGGCAACTGCTCAAATGTACCCGAAGTATCGACCTCTTCAACTTCTTTATCCTCCGTCTGAAGCTGGTTGATATCGTCATCCCAAGCCGCAATGTATTTGATATCGATTCCTCCAAAGGCTTCCAACAGGAGTTCCCCTTTCCTCGTCATACACCTATCCCTCTTTTTTCCTTTTTATAATACCCGCGTCCATTTCATATACTTCGTCACACAGCAGATCGATATCTTCCTGAAAATGGCTGGCAATAAGAATTGTTTTTCCAGATGCTTTTAACTGCTTTAATACCTGACGAATATCTGTAACTCCTTGATTATCGAGGCCATTCATAGGTTCATCCAGAATGAGTATATTTGGATTTTCCATTATCGCTTGCGCAATTCCAAGCCGTTGTCGCATACCCATAGAGTATTTTCCAACAGGTTTTCTTAAATCGGGATCAAGGCCGACCGTGTACATACTCTGTCGTACATCTTCCGCTGATGCTTTTCCGCGAATGGATGCCAGGTGCATTAGATTCTGTAGCCCCGACTCTCGAGCAAGGAATCCCGGGGATTCAATAATAAATCCAATATCAGTTGGAAAGTCTACATCCTTCCCAACCTGCTGGCCTTGCACACGTACCTCTCCGGAAGTGGGGAGTACAAAACCGCAAATACTTTTAAGAAGGACCGTTTTTCCAGAACCGTTTCGACCAATCAGTCCATAAATTTTTCCGGCTTTACATGTCAAGGATACATCCTTTAACACTTCGATTTTTCCGTATCGTTTGGTCACATGTTTAATTTCTACAACTGAATTCATCTGTTTTCCCTCCGAAACACCTTGAATTTTGGAGTAAGGATACATACTGCAAACAAACATACAATGGAAATACCAAAATACCAGAACGCATATTCCAGCGTCACCTGATATAGGCTGTTATTGCCCTTGAGCGCCTGCAGCTGAGCCAATGTTACGGGTGAAATCTTATAAAAGCAGGGAAGCCATTCATTGGCTACCGTTATATCCAGCAAAACAAATCCAGCGGATGTGAATGTTCCGATATAACTTCCAGTTACGTTATTTAGAAAATAGGTTACAAGCCCCAGCCAAATACAACAAGCCCAGCTCAGAAGGAAGCTAAGAACTGTAGCTTGAAGTGGCGCGTATGCACCAATTACATAATCGTCAACAGAAAACATAATTCCATACTGAGGCGCAACCGCATATCTTGCCAGAGTTCCCCAAATTTTTCCCCAGCTATTCTGAACGCCTATGTTGGGAAGAAGAGGAACAATGCTGAACAAGAAAATCATTAAGATATAGAGAAATGATAACGCAGCAATATACAAGCACTGTCCAGCAGTCCATGCAGTATGTCCCGCCCGAGGCAAAATATATTTTTGAATATCACTCCTGAAGGGGGCATCACAGAACAGTGCAGTTGCCCCAGCCATAATCACGAGTTGACAGATATAATCACTTGTGATGTGCGGGAATGCCCAGGGGGCGACGGGGATGCCAACATCCTGGGAAAAATCCAATACCCCCTGTAAATTTGAAAACACAAAAATAGCAGCAAGAATAAAAATTAGCAGAATTCTCTGGTTCGTATACGCTAACTTCATTTGGAATATGAATACATGTCGAATTTTATTCTTCATCCCATATTCTCCTCTCCATGCGTCTCATAAACAAACGATAGCATAGTAAGATGAAAGCTAGCACCGCCATAGTAGTGACAACAATTGTCACAGAATCCGAATATATTGTTCCCCGTGCCACAAGAAGTCGATCCAATCGCATCCCGTCTGGTAGCTTCAGCAGACGACCAATCTGAACCAGAAGAAAGCGGAAGATAAACGGGAAGCAGACGGCCACGTAATTGCTTGGAAAATACGCAGATGCGCACAGCCCGACACTTCCCCAAAGCGCACCACTCAGAAAGCTAAGATATAGCACAATAGCAAGATAGGGCACCCCATCTCCAACCGTAAGCGCATGAAAAAAGGGTATCCACTGAGATTCAAGCACCTTTTCGGTTGTTACTATCGGAAGGTAGCTTCTCAAAAGCAGTATAAAAACCAGTCCGCCGAAGAATAAGGTCAGCCCGCCCAATACGGCAGCTACCAGAAATTTAGAGCGGACATAGGTACGTTGTCCACACCTTGAAATTTTGTAAATACTTATGCCGTCATCTAATTCCCAGCAGTAATTAGAGGAAAAGGGTATCGCTGCCATTGTGGCTGAAAAATACCCGGTGAAAACTCCGCCAAAGGACAAGGAGTTGAATACATAATACATAACGCAAAGGGGGGAGCTATCAGCATCAATCACTGAGTGATTGATGCTGATACGAAGATCCTGCCAATTGTCAAAGAAGAAACCCAACGTAACCCCCAGGACTGCCAGTAAAAACGGATATTTCATTCCAATTTGAAAGTCCGCACGAGCCGTTCTGGTAAAGGTAGTGGCTCTACCCTCCATAGGTCAGATCCTTTCCGGTGATGGCATTAAAGCGCTGCGCATTTGCATATTCCGGGTTGACACCGCCGGTCTCATCCGAATTTTCCCATGCACTGCGGGATACGAAACACCAATAAGGCGTAAGAGTCACAGAGTCCTCTGTGGCAATCGGAATGTATTCTAGCCAAACATTCGAGAAAACTTCACTGCTGGTGTGGATCTCTAAACTGTATTTGTCCTTGAGTGCGGCAACCGCTTCATCCGGTGTCAGGACTGCCTGCGGTTGGGATTCTGCCGCAATCGTACAGGGGTAGTACACATCGCACTTCTGAATACCGTCAGCATTAATCATTATGGTTGCTGTAACGGAAGGAGTAGGCATCATGCTAACTGCAGAAGCAACGCCCGGTTCTTCTGATCCTAATAGTGGGAGCCCGTCATATGTGAAAGAGAATTCCAGATAACAGGTGTCTGTTGCTGAGGTCAGCCCGGTAGGAGTGCGCCCCATCTCTGGATCGTAGCTTCCTCCAAACAATTCATTCTGGAAGTCCATGATTTCCTGACCGGTCAAAGTGACACATCTTTCAAGCTTTGGCTCAAACGCAATGCCAAGCTGGCTGAACACATCATCGCAAACCTGTTCCATTGCTGCCACAGTCATAAAAGATAGATCATGAGGCTCCGTTTGAGGATGTTCTTGGGTGTAGTAGTACATTAGCGTATCTACGTCCTGCATAGGATTATCACCCAAATCGATATTATAAGCACTGTAGCTGATGGAATCATCCCGCACCACAAGCTTTTTCCCGCTGGATTCAAAATAGCGAAGGGATCTACGATCATCAAGGGTGTAGCTGCCGTATCCCTCCGGGCTGAATATAGCGAACAGCCGATCTGGGTCGCAATCCACCATTTTGAGGGTATAGGTGCTATATGCTTCTTTTTCAGGCAGGATTACCTCTGCATCTACCTGGACGTTGTCATCCAGTTGCTGGAACAGATGCCGCGTATTTACTTCATTTGGCGCAGTTGTAGCAGCTGTTTCGGATTCAGCTGCCAATGTGTCAGACGGAACCGAGGCTTCAGTTTCTTTTATGATCGTTACCGGAATATCCTGTTCAACTTTTCCACATCCAGAAAGGCATACCAAAATCGAAGTTATGAAAACAGCGCTTTGCAAAAATTTTCGCATATTAGTGTCCTCCTATATGAATTGCCAAGAATGGCTAACTAGTTAATATAAAAAACAGGCAACGCAAAATTGTTAGATTTACATCTAATTAACGGCTGCTAAATTACGGGTTGTATGCTCCATTAGCATAAAGAGTTGCATAAGATGTGCTATCGCTATCCTTCTTTGCGCCCAAGAACATGATATCATCGCTAGCAACGTAGGACAGATACGAAATGCGTTTGTTGGTAGTACGTCCAGTATAGGTACGGTATACATCAACATAGTTGTCGGAGGTTCGATTCATCTTTACCCCGAGAATATTGGTACTGGAAACATTGCTTTTGCCAGTGTTGTACAGGGTGAAAACCCAGACCTGTTCGGTGTCGCCTTTCTCGTGGTATGCCTCTTGGTGGTTCACACGGTCGGTAAACTCAAAGTTATAGGTATAATTGGGGGAAGCTGCGAATGCGGTAACGGGGACAAGAAGGGCTACGAGCAGGGTCAAGCCAATAATCGTCCGCATGATCTTATTATTTTTCATAGATGGTTCTCCTTTTTGTGAAAATATTGCGTTGCCTGTTTTTGACAAATAATTAATTTGGAATAGACGAGGGTACGACTGCAACATCCTCCAATAGCCTCTGAAGCGTACTAGATGATGTTAGTCCCACATTGGGAAAATTTAGTAAAATATTGAGTAATGGGAATCCGTCGACAAACTCTTCCCAAAATATCAGATTCACTTATCATTCCCAGGACACTGTCTCGGCTGTCCAGGGAATAATTTCTATTATCGCCCATCACAAAAACCGTAATTATAGCATTTTTGTCAACAGCAACAATTATACAAGATTGCGAAATGGTATGATATACAAAAGAGTTTGCAGGGAGATTTCAGCATGAGCATTGTAGGTACACGCATAAAGCAAGTTCGCAAACAGCGGGGACTTACGCAGAAGGATCTTGCAAATAGAATTCACAAAAGCCCGGCTACAGTCAGCGCATATGAGGTCGGCATGCAAACACCGCCTACTGATGTTCTGCTAAGTATTGCCAGAGTCTTACATGTCCCAATCACATACCTTGCCGGACAGACAAGCGACAATGGTATCTCTACACTTCACCTGGATGCACAGCAAAAGGAAGTACTAAATCTCCTGATGGGCGAGTTCACCACTCCAACAGGTAACGGAGAAGAGCTATCTCCTCAACAGGTTAAGATCATTCAGAAGATTGCTGTCTTGTTTAGCCAGAAGAAACTTTAATAAATCCGAAAGGTCCAGTACCAGCTTGATTTGGTACTGGGCCTTTTCCTGTTTCTTGCGTAGTTTATGCCATTATAAGATGGTTGCTTTGTATTCTGAAAATGGTTGTGCTACTCTTATTGTGAAACAAACTATCCATAGGAGGAAAAACAAATGGATCTATTTTTACTTAGGGATGATGGAACACTTGAAAGTACAGCATCCGATACTCAAACCACACAAGTAACTGTCGAGTGCGTACAGGCACCAGATAGGCATATCTCTGGGAATGACTCTATCGCTTGGTGGATTGCAGTTATTTTATTACTGGGTGTATCCATTGTGGCAGTTGTAGGTGGTCTCATTATAAGACACAAGTCAGATGACTCAATACGTCAGTAATAAACAAGACGGAAATGGCTGCTTTGTGGCGAATTTTGAAGCCGTATATCGTTATTATCAAATATGGATGTGAAAATAATCTGTTCGACCCGTGATTGTCATAAAGAGGCTAGATATTCCTATTTTGTGCTTTCATTTTCCTGTTTTATGACGAATTATTTGAAATCATGATATGATGTCGCTATTATCTCACCAAGGGAACAACAAGAACATTCGATGTTGTTGTTTCGCATAATGCGGAATTGGAGGTGTGTCCAATGGGATAAATATGTTATTGCATCAGTAATTCAGCCATTTGCGATAGAGTTATAAGTAATCCATAACACTTTTAAATCGGAGGATATTTATGAAAAAAATCATTACTCTCACCCTGTGCCTTGTTTTGGTACTTAGCCTCGCAACTGTATGCCATGCTGACGAAGTTGAAGAGACAACGGTCGGCGCAAACTACCATGTATCAACCGTGGCTCCGTGGGACACGGTAAGCCCTCAGGGGACAAGCTCTCCTACAAAAGCGTGGAATATTCAAAATAATCCTTACCACTTTGGGGGAGTTTCACCGGCCGCTAGACTATACTTGAATTATCTGATTTACGGAAGCACGTACTATGGTATCGTCGTAAACAACAAATCCACAAGCAATCGTTTAACCGTAAATCCTCATGATGCGCTGCCTCTTTCTCCCTTTACTGTGAATCCTAGTTCGACGTGGGCATCGTACGATCGTTATATCTTCCAGCAGCGTTCTGGTGCAAATTACATTTGCTTTAGCTTTGACGGTCCGTCGTATTTTGATGGCTATGTTTATGAGTTCATCTATCAGTAAGTACTACACCCGGCTGGCGATTTGAGGTGTCATTATGTCTATGCGTACACTAAGGACAATGTTTCTGCTTTTTATCATCGCATTATGTCTTGTGGGTTGTTCCACAGAGAGTAATTCTCCTGCTTCTTCCCCTTCGGAATCAACGGAGGCGCAGGAGACGCAGGCAGAAAATTCCGGATCACCTCTCACAGCAATATCGCTAACGCTTCCTGACGGTATTTCAAGTGTAAACGTATCGGATGCACAAATTGATTTTATGAGTAACACCCAGCGAATTGGTGGAATTATCATAATGGATTGCGATCCGGCTATTTTCGATGACGTTTTGGGATTTTCATCCAGTCTAGAGGAACTTGTCAATGAGGCACTGGACCACCTGGGGTTGCCATCTGCTGAATGGACAATGAATTCCAGTTCTGAATATGGGATACACGAGTTCAGCCGCGGCGTTGGAGCATCCGAATATAAGACACACGTTCTACGCGGCAGCCAGTCCACATATGCTGTTTGGTTAGATAAGGAGTATGTGTCAGATAGTCTGGAAGATGAAATAATGACGGGTATCCATTCCGACGATATTGTTGATAGCTTAAACAGGATATCTAACGAGGATTTTATGAATGCCATTTCCAAGGAAATGGATAAGCATACTTACCAATTTACGGTAGATTTGCCGTCTCAGCTTCTCATGGAACGGGTAGAAGATGATGGCGCAGTGTTTTTGCAAAATGGTAATATCGTTGGAGGATACAAAGTAATTCATTTTGAAAAAGGAATTCTTCCCAATATTCATGAAAACCAGGATGTAGTATTGCAGCAAATTGTCGATGACCTTTCTGCACAGATTGTGTTAAGTGAATACCAGGGCGAAATTATAGCTTATATGCCAATCACCCTCAGATTTACAAATCAGGGAGCAGAAAACACTCATTATATTCTGTCCTACGGACAAATAGGTACGCAGTATGACCTGTGGTTTGATTCTAAAGTGCTAGATGAAGATACCATTGCCCAAATTATCCAGCATGCAGCTCTGGTGGATGTGTCTGGTTCAAAATGAACGCTTAATTGAGGAATCAGGCAAATACCGCCTTGCATACACCCCAACAACGTAACAAATGACCTTGTTGATGACGTAGCAAATTGTAGCCTGCCTATTTGAGTAGCCACTAACTAGTCAGGAGAATAAACGTACCGAAAATTATCCAAGGAATTTGAATCAGGACTATTCAAAGAGACTCGCACCGGCAACATTTTCCGGTGCGAGTCTTTTTATACATAATAGGACAAGGCGTATACTGGCAAAATCAAGAAAGCACTATAATAATAGTGGCCAAATTACAGGTTGAAAGATTACATATATAGGGAGAAAGATACGATAGCAAGCACAGCAAGTGAGTACCCACTTGCGAAATTTGTTATTGGGCAAATCCCAAACCCTTAGACGAAAACGGAGACGATAGATGGCAGTCAGAAAGCGAAATATTCAAATCAAATTTTACGTCACGGCGAAGGAAAAACAGCTCATTGACGAGAAGCTGTCCCAGCTCCCGGCCAAGCGGATGGGGGCGTACCTTCGGAAGATGGCAATTGACGGATACATCATCAACCTGGACACCGCGAATATCAAAGCCTTTACCGGGGAGCTGGCCACCATTGGGCGGAATATCAATCAGATTGCCCGGAGGGCAAACGCCGGGGATTCTCTGTACCAGGCAGATATCCAGGAAATCCGGGAGAGGCTGGATGAAATATGGCAGTTACAAAGACGCATCCTATCAAGTCTACCCTAAAGGCCGCCATTGATTACATCTGCAACCCCACCAAGACGGATGGAAGTCTGCTGATTTCTTCCTACGGCTGCTCCGCAGAAACCGCCGACATTGAATTTGCCTGGACGAGGCGGCACGCCATTGACAAGGGCAAGAATCTGGGCCGTCACCTGATCCAGGCATTCGCTCCCGGAGAGGTAACGCCAGAGGAAGCCCATCAGATTGGGCTGGAACTGGCGAAGGAAATTCTGGGCGGGAAATATGAGTTTGTCCTGACCACTCACATTGACCGTGGGCATATCCATAATCATGTGATTTGGAATGCCGTCAGCTTTGCGGATCACAAGCACTACCATTCCAACAAGCGCAGCTACTATGAGATTCGCCGCACCTCTGACCGGCTCTGCAAGGAGCATGGCCTGTCCGTCATCGTTCCCGGACAGGAAAAGGGCAAGAGCTACGTTGAGCATCAGGCCATACGGAATGGCACCGGCTATAAAGCAAAGCTGAAAGTCACCATTGACCGGCTGCTTCCCGCCTGCGCGGATCTGGAAGATCTGTTCCACAGATTGCAGGAGGAAGGGTACGAGATCCGGCGGGGAAAGTACATTTCCTGTCGAGCATCCGATCAGGAACGGTTTACCCGGCTGAAAACCCTGGGCATCGATTATACGGAAGAAGCCCTTTCCGCCAGGATTGTTGGTCGCGCCCGTCCGTCGAAGCGACCCAAGGTGCGGAATGACCGCATTCAGCGGATCGCAGTCATCCAGGGCAATCAAAGCCCTGGGCTCCAACACTGGGCAAAGCTCCAAAAGCTGAAAGAGGGTGCTCAAACCCTAAACTATCTGGCAGAGCATGGCATTGACAGCTATGAGGCGCTGGATAACAGGCTTGCGGAGCTGAATGCCGCTGTAGACAATTCACTCGCTGCCATCAAGGCGGTAGAGGCAAGAATTGCTGAGCTGAATCTGATCGCTAAATACGCCGCCACTTACCGGAAGTGCCGCCCGGTCTATAACCGCTACCGGAAATCAGATGATAAAGAAAAATTCCTTCGTGGGCATGAAAGCGAGATCATCCTTTTTGAGGCCGCCGCCCGGGAGCTGAAACGCCTGGGAGTGGTTCCGCTGCCCGCCGCTGAAAAGCTGGAAAGAGAGCTGTCGGAACTGACTGTACAGAAGGAGACCTTGTATGCGCAGTACACCGCCGCCAAGCGGCAGGCAAAAGAGTACGATACCATCAAACGAAATCTGGACATCCTGCTCCCGCCGGAGCAGAGCGTTATGCAAGAATTAGAATAAGCAAGGAGAATGCTATATGAACGAAAAGCCCGTTATCATTGTCACCGGGAAGGTGCCCAATATGCAGAGCTGGTATGAGGAAAAATGCAGACGTGCTTTGGAGGAATTGGCCCATCTGTCCGACACTCTCCACCGCCCGGGGGATACACCCAACCGTGGCTGGGCAACCAAGGAGGAAGAAATCAAAACGCACCTATTCAACGCCGTGCGCCTGGTGCTGGTTCTGGCGAACGTCTCCTGTGGCCAGCGGAAAAGCGTGGGTAGTGAGGATGTGGGGTGTATCGTGGATGAAGGATTCGCCGGATACGAAAAAGTCTGGGAAAAGTTTGTGGAATAGGCATTGTTCGCAGATTATTAGCGCCTCCTAAATCCACTGCTGTTATAATGGATTCCGGGAGGCAATATGCTATGACGAGAAAAGAAGTGGTCTTTCAGTTTTTCAGAAAGAGTGTCATACCTGTGGCCCGTGCGGCCCTGCTGGTTTGCATCTTCAAATCTGCCTGTATAAAAGACGGCACTGTTAACTATCTGCGGCTCTGGATTCTCTGCGGACTGCCCTTTGGCCTCCATCGGATGCGGCTCTGGATTGTACCGGGCAACGGTTCCATGGGTGGAGGGGTTGCCTTATTCGCGCTGAACTTCATTATTGGCGGTGTCATCGGTGGGTTTGTCCTAGCCTGGCAACTGATTGTAGCGGTGTGGTATGTGCCGCTGACTGTGTATCGTTTCATTTTACCTTAGCATTTATCAATATCAGTAATAACAACGGGAGAATTTTCTGCCTTTTAATGCAGGAAGTTCTCCCTATTACTATTTTATGATGGATTTTATGTCGAATTAGTGTTATAATCCAGTATGTGGAGTTTGAGCCGCTTGCATGCCAATTGTTTGTCGGGAGCTATGCCGTTCAAGTCCTATTATGTTCAAGGAGGAAATTCCTATTATGGCAAAAAGCTATGCAGACTTAATGAATGAAATCTCAGCTGACGAACTGTATAATAGGTTACTGGCGCATGGCCTATTTGCTGATAAACTTCCTCCTATTCTGAGTTCAGTTGACTTCTATAATTATTGTCAAAAGAATACTACCTCATTTTCTGATAGTTGGAAACAATATATTTACTATGAGAGCTTACGTAATATCAATGTTCCACGCCCATTAGGAATTCCAAATCCAATGGCCTATCAAAGATTGTGCCGCTGCCTTTCAGATAATTGGGGTAATTTACAGCAACACTTCGAGCAACAAACGGTATCTCAAGACTATAAAATTAGCCGTATTCATATTCGCAAGCAGGGCAATTCAGATGCCATTTTTTCTATGAGTTATTCCAATTGGAGAGTCGATGGCTCACCTGAGCCAGATTTGCTTATAGGAAAAAGATACATCGTGAAAGCTGATATCTCAACTTGTTTTCTGAGTATCTATACACATTCCATTCCTTGGGCATTGGTCGGAAAAGCATTTGCCAAAGAACACAGTGCTAAACAGTATAGCCAAGATTGGTACAATCAAATTGATCACTATACGCAGAATTGCAAAAATGGGGAAACTCATGGGCTACTAATTGGGCCACATGCATCAAACCTCTTGTCGGAAATTATTCTTACAGTCGTTGACAGAAAGTTATATGACAATGGGTGGCGCTACATACGAAATATTGATGACTATACCTGTTATGTCGAAAGTGTCGAAGCTGGGCAAAAATTCTTGATGGATCTTGGCAATGAACTTCGACAATTTGATTTAAGCATTAACTTTAAGAAAACAGAGATACAAGAGCTGCCTGTAGCGGCTGTAGAACAATGGGTTCGTAAAATAAATTCTGTATCCGCAATACAGCGGGACGGAAAAATGGACTTTATTGCAGTTCGTGCGTATTTGGACTTAGCAATTGAGTTAATGCAAAAGAACAAGGATAATTCTGCTGTCTTGAATTATGCTATTAAAGTATTATCTGGTCACAAACTCACACCAAACGCAAGAGATTACTTCATAAAAACAGTCTTTCACCTCAGCCTATTATATCCGTATTTAATTCCGCTACTCGAAAAAAATGTATTTATTCCTTTTGATGTTGAGCCACAGAAAATATCTTCTTTTTCACAAAAGGTATTTCGGGTCGGGTGTAATAGTCAAAACTATGAGGCAATCTGCTATGCGATTTATTTTTCGTTGAAGTACAACTTTGATATCGATAGTATTACTGCAAATACAGCTATTTCAAGCGATTCATGCTTATTCAAATTATTGGCCTTTTTGTACTTTACTGTACATAAAAATAAAGGGGAAAGGAAAGCATTAAAGGATCATGCCAAAACATTGTCCTCAAACGAGGATGACTTTAACCGCAACTGGCTGTTCGTATATGAGGCGCTATCTCAAAGTGATTTGAAGGGTGAATGGAAACCAATGAAAAAATCTGGCGTTTCATTTGTGAAAATGCCTACCACTAAGAGTACTACCTAACAAATAAGTGGGCGTACAGCCAATCGGACAAACCGAAAGGCTGTACGCCCATTTTTGTGCGTGACAGAAAGTGTGTAAAATCTGATATTTTTCTCCGTGGGTCAGTAAGTAGACCAACACATGAGAAATTGAAAAGTGCAATATATAGGTGATAATGTACAATAAATTGCGCAAATTGAAAACCGCATAAAAGAAGACATAGCT
>OHJU01000440.1_pt1 | contig 22899 bp, 20 predicted proteins | sample 1568711 | NCBI WGS metagenome assembly OHJU01 (sample SAMEA3879574, study PRJEB24766) | human gut metagenome | biome: human-associated habitat; feature: feces | place: USA | collected 1985/1987 | reverse complement strand
CGCTCAATGAGATCGTCTCCGACATCGCCGATGGCGCGGAAGATCTTTTCCGTCTGTTCTTTCATACGATGATACCCTCCCCGGCCAGATACCGGCGCAGCTTTTCCCGCGTCCGGAACAGGATGGATTTTGCGGTGTTCTCCCGGAGCGCGTACCGCGCGGCGATATCCTGCACGGAATCGATGTACCAGTACCGCCGCAGGAAAATCAGGCGACTGTCTTTTGGCAGACTTTCCAGAAATAAGTCCAGCAGCCTGCCCAGCTCCTTTGCCTCCATTTGCCGCTCGTGGACGGCGTCGGGGATGCAGTTTTCCATCTCCTCGGTGAGGGGAACGACCTGGGCGCGGCGTTTGGCGGCCTGCTTCCAGTCCACGCGGTTCAGGGAGAGGTGACGGCAGATCGAGGCCAGAAACGCAAAGAAATACTTGGGTCGCCGGGGCGGGATGCTTTTCCAGACTTCGACGTAGGTGTCGTTAACGCTTTCCTCGGCGTCCTCCCGGTTTTGCAGGATGTTCTTTGCCAGTGTGTGCAGCCGTTTGCCATAGGCTGTGTCCGTTTCCCTTATGGCGTCCTCGTCCCGGGCAAAATACAGGTCGAGGATTTTTGCGTCTTCCATTTGAGGGTCACTTCCTTTCTTTTTGTCCTTCACCCTGATAATAAGTTTTTACCACGCAAACGTCACATTTTGGGCAAAAAATTTTTTCGGAACAGGAAAAAGCCGCCCGGCGGGGCGGCTTTTTATACTATGGAACCTCTGAATAAATCGTCTTCGGCTGGCGGCGCTTACCAGGCGGAGGGCTTCAGATCGCCTACATAGACCACGTCCCGAATCTCGATAACGACGTCCGTGGGGTCGCCCGGGTTCGTCGTGACCGTGGTGATGCTGTCCGGCGCGTAGGCGGTGGCACGCCCTTTGTCCCGATTCGGGTCGTGATGATAACCCGCCGGCGGATTTTCGGTGGGGGTATGGCCGTTCTCGCCCTGCTCCACGAATTCCGTACCCTCCGGGGTCTTATCCTCGAAGCGGATGTTCTTGACGATGTCCTTTCCGTCGGGATCCGAGGAAAGACGGATTGTGGGGAACATCTTAGCCGCTTCTTCGCTGTGCCCCGCCACGTTTATTGAGGTATCACTGTGCGCAGCGTTCGTGGTCTTCTCGGCGGCATCCAGTGCTTTGTAGGTCGTTCCGGGGGTGAGCGAAGTATGGTTTTCGTCCCTAATATCAAAGCTCAGCGCACTGCTGGGGTCTTCACTATCCAGCGTCAGATAATAGCTCACGCCGTTGTCAAGATCCTCCTGGCTGTAGGCAACGCCAATGAGGAAGGTCGAAACCGTGACACGGCGAAGGGGAGGCTGCTCCTGATTGTCTCCCGGAGCGGCCGAATCGACCGGATAGGACGTGGCGCCGAAATAGTACACGTGAACCGTTGTTACCGAGGGGCGTGGGATGGTGGAATCCTCGTAGGGATCCAGATGGCTCGCGCCCTTTGCTTCAACCGCCACCTCGCCGTCACCGGCTGCGGGAGCGGCGTCAGTGCTGTCCTTCGCCGCAAAGCCCGCAATGCGGATGATGAGCTTTCCTTCCCCGGCGTTTGCCAGCGTAAAGGAATCGTTCAGCGAGACCCCGACACCGGCGGTGCTGAGGAACTGGGCGAGGGCTTCCTCCTTGCCCGGGGCTTTCAGCTGCCCGTTTTCGATTTGCAGATCGGACACAGCAAGCCCCAGCGTCTGGAGCGCGTCGCCGTTTTCCCGCACCAGCTTGGCGGCGGCAAGGTCTTCCAGACGGACATAGACACGGCCATTTTCCAGCTTGGGCGCGTAGGCGACGCCCTCAAGGGTAATGGCTTCTTCGGTCAGCCCATGGGCGTCCACAGACGCGGGGTTCGGCAGGCCGTGGCCATAGCGAACCCATTCCACAGGCAATTCGTTTTCCTCCGCAAAGGCAGCCATCGGGAGGATGAGCAGCAGAAGACAGCACATCAGCAGTCTTCTCAAGTGGGTTTTCATGTGTTATCCTTCCTTTCCTTCCCCGTGGGGGATTGATGTAAGACCATTATACAGGAAGCGGCGGCGGAAAGCAAGAAGAAAATGGTATATATACCATTTCTTAAGAAATAAAGAATGTCTCCCCTGAAAAAGGGGAGACATTCGGGGATGGTTTTCTCAGCACTTGACCTGCTCGCCGACCCGGCAGTACACGAGATACCCCGCCGCAGCGGCGACGGACAGGGCGTAAACCACCGCGATCAGGACAAAAGGCAGCTTGACGTGGATGGCGTACAGGAATCCCGCCAGCAGGGAACCGATGATGCTGCCAAGGGATTTGGTCGCGTTATAAAAGCCCATGACCAGATTTTTCTGGGCAGGGTCTGCCCGTGTGGCCACCATGTCCTGCAAAACGGGGACGCTGACGGAATACCCGGCGTACAGCGCGATGCCGCAGGAGAGGAAAACGGAAATCTGCGGCGCGAAGACAGTCCCCAGCGAGGCCAGCGTGCAGACGGCCACCAGCACCACCGTGGATTTTCCGGTGTCGGCCTTGCGGATGATCCACAGGCACAGCGTCATGTTGAACAGGAAGGAGATGAAGCCCACCACGGCCTTGATGATGCCGTTATAGGCGGAGGTCAGCCCCAGCTGGTCTTTCAGATAGTAGTTGAACACCTGATCGAAGCAGGTATTTCCCAGATTGATGAGAATATTCACCAGAAACAGAAGGACAAAGGCGGTATTCATGAAATATTTGCCGTCCCGGAAGGCGTCGAAGGGGTTGCTTTTGGCGGCCAGCTCTTTGATGGACACCTTTTCGGTGCGTTCCGCGTCCGGCACACAGCACAGCCGGAACATGATGCCGCAGACGAACAAAGTAGCCGCTTGCAGCAGGAAGGCTGCGCGGATGGAGAATTCCCCCACCACGCCGCCGATCAGGTAGCCGAAGGCGCCGAACACCGAATGGAGGGTAGCGCTGTAGGTCAGGTATTTTGCCATATCCTCCGGCCTTGCCACGTTGACCACATAGGTCAGCATGCTGACGAACATGCCGCCGATGAACACGCCTGCCAGAAGCCGCACAAAGAGAATGCCCGCCTGCGTGGTGGAATAGGCGAACCCCAGCTGCGCCAGCGCGTAGCCGACGCAGCAGATGAGCAGAGACTCCCGGGAGGAAATGAACCGGTTGATATTGCCCCAGGAGGGGGACAGGGCGAAATTGGCGATCATCATGACCGCCAGCATCAGCCCGAACATATAGCCCGGCAGACCCAGCTCCTGAATGATGGTGGGCGTTACGGGGTGCGCGAAATTGGACGCAAGGTGGAACAGCGCCATGGCCACGAAAAACAGAAGAAAGCGGGTTTTATATTTCATAAATACGGCCCCAATCGGTCATTCCAGCGTGATGGTCATTTCATTGCGGTAGGTTTCGCCTGCGGGCAGGTGGATCATGTGCGCCTGCTTGGCGAAGTCCTCCACGAAGGCGCTGTGAGAAGGGAGACTGACCCACGGCTCAATGCAGACGTAGGGGGCATCGGTTTTGGGCGCGTGCCACAATCCGACGAAGGGCATGTCCGGGAAGGACACCGTGACGCTGCGGGAAGACTTGCCAGAGCGCAGGGTCAATTCGCGGCTGACATTGCCCAGCACTACCGCGTCCAGATCGAACAGCGCATGGGTCAGGGGGATCGTGCGGCCGTTTTTCAGAGGATAGGGAGATTTGGTGCCGGCAAGCCGGTAATTGGCGGGGTCCATATCCACCCGCACGGGCTGGCAAGGCTCGGCAAAGTCCAGCTCCCAGTCCTCGAAGGAACCCTCGCCGTTCAGGGGAACATTGAAGCCGGGGTGCCCGCCGATGCCGAAGTACATCTCCCGGGAATCCCGGTTTTCCACCAGACAGGTCTTGCGGATCTGATTTCCCCGGAGAGTGTAGCATACGTGGAAGGCAAAATGGAAGGGGTACATGGAAAGGGTCTTCTCGTTGCTTCTCAGGGTGAAGCGGATGGAAGAGTCGGTTTGTTCGGTCACGGCAAAGTCCGTGCCGATGCAGAAGCCGTGGATGGTCATGGGGTAGGTCTTCCCGTCCAGCAGGTACTGCCCGTCGGTCAGGCGGCCGACGTAGGGGAACAGGTTGGCGTCCCGCCGCGCCCAGTATCTGGCGTCGCCCTGCCAGAGGTATTCGGCGCCGTCCTTGACGATGCTGTGCAGAACGGCACCGCAGGCGTCGAGAGTTACGGTCAGGGTGTCGTTGTGAAGGGTATACAGGTTCATAAAATGTCCTCCTGAAAAGTGATGGGATTTGTGTAACCAGTATAGCGTGAAAGGCTGCACTTTGCAAGATTTTGTGAAAAGTATGAAAAAATGCGTAAGAAAGGTATATGTGGGTCGGCGGCATTTTTGATTATACTGTAGGCAGGAAACAAAATAACAGGAGGGAATGGAATGAAAAAATGGAACGTGGCCATCATCGGACTGGGGTTTGTGGGAAAGCTCCATTATGACGCTCTGCGGCGGCTGCCCAATGTCCATGTGCGCACCATCGTGGTACACAAGGCACAGGACATTCCGCTGGTGAAGGAAAACTATGACGCGGACGTGGTGACGGACTGCTGGCAGGAGGCTGTGGCGGACCCGCAGATTCAGGTGATCCACAACTGCACGCCCAACGCCCTCCATGACGAGATCAATCTGGCGGCCATCGGGGCGGGGAAGCACCTGTACGCGGAAAAGCCCATGAGCCTGACCACCGCCGGGGCGGAGGAAGTGCTGGCTGCGGCAAAGGCCGCCGGAATTGCCCATGCCATCAATTACCAGTGCCGGATGAACGGTGCGGTGCTGGAAATGCGGGCGCGGCTTCGGCGGGGACAGGCAGGCCGGCCGCTGTACGTGGGAGGACAGTATTTGCAGGAGTCCGTGGCGCGGAAGACCGACTACACCCCCCGTCGGATTCCGGAGACCTCGCCCGCCCGTGCGCTGCTGGATATTGGCGTTCACTGGGCGGATACGGCGGGCTTTGTGATGGGCTGCCCCATTTCCAGAGTGTACGCGAAAATGTACACCCACCATCCCATCCGTATTGACCCGGAAACGGGGCGGGAGATCGTGGTGCGCAGCGACGACACCACCTCCGTCATGGTGGAGTTTGCCGACGGCACCCCCGGCAGCGCTCTGTTCTCCAAATGTATGCTGGGACACAAGAACGACCTGCGGGTTTCCGTCAGCGGGGATGAAAAGGAGCTTGCGTGGCACATGGAGCAATGCGACCGGCTCTGGGTAGGCCAGCGGGAGCGGGGCAACGAGAGCGTCTATGTGGACAGGAACACGGCTCTGCCCGAGGTACACCCCTACATTCATCTCCCCGCCGGACACACCCCCGGCTGGATGGATGCGCTTACGAATGCCATGCAGGCGTTCTATGACTCCCTGAACGGGGAAGCCTACGCCAGAGAAAAAGTGCCCTATGCCACCTTGGAAGACGGCGTTATGGGCAATCGGTTCGTGGACGCCTGTCTGGAATCCGCACGTCAGGAGCGCTGGATTTCTCTATGATTCGTGCATTCGATAAAGGAAAGTGTAGATTGCATATATTGCAAAACGGCGAAAACACAGCTACAATAAAAACAGCAAATGGGCAATATGCTCAAAAATAAATTTTGGGAGGTTACAATATGGCAGACTACCGCACGATTCCCGCCGCCGAGCTGGGCAAGGGCAGCAACATCAAAGTTGAGCTGTGCGAGACAGAGGTGGACCTTTATTGGAAAATGGCGATCGAGGTTCTGGAGCTGATTCAGGAGAACAACGCCAAGGGCGAAAAGACCGTTATGATCGTTCCCTATGGCCCTCTTGGCCCCTATGCCCGGCTGGTGGAGCTGATCAACAAGCACCGGGTCAGCCTGAAGAACTGCTGGTTCATCAACATGGACGAATATCTGGATGAGAACAAGCAGTATCTGCCCAAGACCGACCCGCTGTCTTTCCGCGGCGGCATGGACCGGATCTTCTACGGCCTGGTAGACCCCGAGCTGCTCATGCCGGAGGAGCAGAGAATTTTCCCCGAGCCGGGCAACGAAGGCCGCATCTGGGAGACCATCCAGAAACTGGGCAAGCTGGATATGTGCTGGGGCGGCGTCGGCATCACGGGACATATCGCCTTCAATGAGCCGCCGGAACCCGGTGAGGTGTGCACGGACGAGGAATTCCTCCAGCGCCCCACCCGTGTGCTGAAGCTGGCACGGGAGACCAAGACCATCAACGCGTTCATGAACGCGGGCGCCGATCTGGACGCCATTCCCGACTGGTGCATCACCGTCGGCATGAAGGAAATTTTCCATGCCCGGAAGGTTCGTATGTGCATGCCCCGTGACTGGAATGCCGCCATGCTGCGCAAGGCGCTCCACGGCCCCGTCAGCTGCAAGGTGCCCGTGTCCCTGTTCCAGAATCACGGCGACGCCAAGATCTACGCCATCGCGCTGGCCGCTACCACGCCCGTGATCCCGGAGATCCGCGTCTACAATAAGTAATATACATAAAAATATGGCAGGGCGCTATCCGGTGCCCTGCCACTTTTCAAAGGAAGCTCTGGTTCAATCGGCGAGAGCCGGCGAAAAAGATTTGCTGCCCAGCCGAAGACGATTGATTCAGAGGTTCCCAAAGGGAGAATGGCTATGAACAAAATCTGGATCGGCAACGGCCAGCTGGTCTTGCCGGACAAAATCGTCCCCGGCGGCTCCGTGCTGCTGGAGGGAAAGAAGATCGCGGCCGTCAACGTGCCCTGTCCGCCGGATGCCCGGCGGGTGGATGTGGACGGAAGCTATATTATGGCGGGCTTCGTGGATATCCACGTTCACGGCGGCGGCGACTCGGACTTTATGGATGAGGACGCTTCGGCGTTCCCAACCATTGCGAAAGCCCACTGCGCCCACGGCACCACCGCCCTGTGCCCCACCACCATGACCTGCGCGGATTCATTGCTGGAAAAGACCATCGACCTGTTTCTGGAAGCGGACAAGGAGCCGGAAAACGGTGCGGAGCTGCTGGGACTGCATCTGGAGGGCCCCTATTTCTCCGCTGCCTCCAAGGGCGCACAGCCCATTGGGGAGCAGCGTATCCCTGAGCGGGAGGATCTGGAGCGGATACTGCGGCGGGCGAAGGGAAGCATCCTGCGCTGGGACGCCGCGCCGGAGCTGCCGAACATGGAGCTGTTTGCCAAAGTCATGGCAGAGAACGGGGTGCTTGCCTCTCTGGCGCACAGTGCGGCGACCGCGCCGGAGGCATTGCGGGCCTTTGACTGGGGATTTTCCCATGTGACGCATTTCTACAATGCCTGTACGACGTTCCACAAGAAGAACGGTCTGGTTTATTCCGGCATTGTGGAGGCGACCTACCTGCGCGACGATGTGACCATTGAACTCATCGGCGACGGACGCCACATTCCACGGGAGTCCATGCTGCTGGCACTGCGCATCAAGGGCGCGGATTCCATCGCTCTGATCACGGACGCCATGCGGGCGGCCGGCGTAAACTGCGAGAAGTCCGTGCTGGGCGCCAGAACCACCGGCGTACCCGTGGTCATCCGGGACGACGTGGCGCAGCTGCCAGACCTCAGCTCTTACGCGGGCAGCATTGCTACCATGGACCGGTGCCTGCGCACGGCACATGTGCAGTACGGAATTCCTCTGCCGGAGGTCAGCAGAATGCTCTCCCTGACACCGGCGAGACTCTGCGGCGTTTCCGACCGCAAGGGTTCGCTGGAAAAGGGGAAGGACGGGGACGTGGTCGTGCTGTCCGGGGATTTCCAGGTGCAGCAGGTATACGCCCGGGGCGATCGGTGCGTATTTGAGACGTGAAGAACCTTTATATATTATCCATTGTATAAGATGCTGAAAAGAATAAGTTCTATATAGGGAATCGTAGGTAATGTTGATTGCAATTGTGGACGATTTGCTCTATACTATGGCCATAGCAGGTAAGCAGATTGTGAAATTTGCTGTAGTCGCGCAACTGCTAATCAATCAAACTGAGGAGGAACACAAATGAAAAAAATGTTCGCACTGCTTCTGGTGGCCATCATGGCGCTGAGCATGGTCGCCTGTGGCGCAGATAAGACTGCAACCACCGAAGCCCCCAAGACTGACGCTCCCGCTGCTCCCGCTGCCACTCAGGCGGAGACGACCGTGTCCGACGAGCCTGTGACCATCCACTGCCTGCACTACATGGTCGAGGGCAACAAGTCCGCCGGCCTTGAGAAGATCCAGGCCGCGTTCTCCGAGAAGTACCCCAACGTTACTTTTGAAAACAGCGCATACTCCCAGGGCACTGACTACTTTGCACAGCTGCAGACCGCGATCGCTTCCGGCGATATGCCCGAGATCATGATGGGCAACCCCGGCCTGTACACCGACCTGATCGAGGGCGGCTACGTCATGGACCTGACCGGCAACGCCGTTATCGAAGGACTGGGCCTGACCCAGGCCGACATGGGCGACGTGTCCTACCAGGGCAAGTGGTACGCTTTCCCCGTGGACTTCAAGACCTGGGGCGTTTACTACAACAAGGACATCTTTGCTGAGCTGAATCTGGAAGTTCCCACCACCCAGACCGAGCTGCTGGAAGTCTGCAAGGCTTTGAAGGCCGGCGGCTATGATCCTTGGGCACAGTGGTATGCCGACGGCGCCTCCGTTGATATCGAAATGCGTCCTGTCGTCTGGACGGAAGCAATCCAGAACGGTGACAACGATATGTTCGAGAAGCTGATGAGCGGCGAGAAGAAGGTTGCTGACTATCCCTACTTCGCCAAGGGCCTGGAAGCCTGGGGCGCTCGTATGGGCGACTGGGCGCGCAATGACGCCACCTCCAACAAGCAGTCCGACGCCAACGAGATCTTCCTGTCCGGCCAGGCCGGTATGCTGTACCAGGGCACCTGGAACTACGGCTCCATCGAAGACCTGAAGTCCGACGACTTCAACTATGGCTTCTTCTTCGTTCCCACCGACGACTCCGGCAAGGAGCCTGTCATGAACGTTCAGGTCGATCAGGCCTTCATGGTCAACCCCAAGGCTGAGAATGCTGACTGGGCCGTCAAGTTCATGGAGTTCTTCCTGAGCGAGCAGATGGGCACCTGGTCCGACGCGACCAAGCAGCCCTGCATCACCGGCGCTACCACCGAGAATACCACCGATTTCCTGAAGACCATTCTGGACGTGAAGGCCTCCGGCAACACTGTCGGCTACGGTGAGTTCACCGTTCCCTTCACCTCCGCTTACCGCAAGGCTCTGACCGCTTACGCCACCTACTGCTGCACCGGCAAGACTACCGACGGTGTCAACTCCGTGGAAAGCTGCATCGAGTACATGCAGGAGCTGTTCGACGAGGAATTCGCACAGGCTGGCCTGTAATGGCTGATATCACATTGTTCGTATAATTTAAGGGTCGGGTGGGCGCAGTCCGCTAGGACAGCGCCCACTCATCCCTCTTACCAGAAATAACGGCTAACCGGCCGCCACCATGAGAGGTGTGTGTATGCGCAAATTAAATATGCCGAGGCGGCTGTCTTCCAGTGCGGCCCGGACTCACGGCGGAAACATGCTGTTTATGCTGCCGACGATCATCCTGTTCTGCATTGTTGTCCTGATCCCATTCTTTCAGGGCATTCCCTATTCCTTCACCAACTGGAAGAGCATTGTCAGTGAAACGAAGGAATTCAACGGACTGAAAAACTACATCTACCTGATTAAAAACAAATATTTTCAGGATTCCCTGCTGGTCACCTTCAAGTTCACGATCCTGTATATGATCTCCGCAAACGTTATGGGATTGCTGCTGGCGCTGGCCATCCACAGGTCTTCCTGGTTCAATAATATTGCCAGAACCGTACTGTTCCTGCCCTTTACGGTGTCCGCGACGGCCGGTTCCATTGTCTGGTCCTACGTATTTACCGATGTTTACGGCACGCTCACCGGTCTCGTCAGCCCGCTGGGTATGCCCGGCCAGATCATTTACGGTATGGTCGTCATCGGCGCATGGCGCGACATGGGTTACACCATGCTGATCTACATTGCGGCACTTCAGGCCGTTCCTCAGGATTATTATGAGGCGGCGACCGTGGACGGCGCCGGAAAGCTGCGTCAGTTCTTCTCCGTGACCGTTCCCAACATTGTGCCCGCGTTTACGACGAACGTGACGCTGCTGCTGGCATGGGGCCTGCGTACCTTCGATATGCCCATGGCCGTAGCCCGGAACGCCAGAGAAGGCCAGTTCACCGCGGTTTATGTCTATGACAGCATCTTCTCCAACAACAAGGCCGGTCTTGGTCAGGCAGCCGCTGTTATCCTGACCATCATTCTGGTGGTTCTGACCCAGATCGTTACACGCTCTCTGAGAAGACTGGAGGTTGAACAGTAATGGCAAGTCCGACGGTTATTGCTTCCCCTCACAAGCGTCTTCTGGACCGGCACACCCAAAAGAAGCTGGCCGGAATCGGCCGGGTAATCATGATTCTGCTGATTATGATTATTGTGGTGCTGCCGTTCTATGTGGCGGTTCTGTACTCCTTCCGCGCGCCGGACGCCATCACGGCCAACCGCCTTGCATGGCCGGAGCATCCGACCTTCCAGAACTATCTGCGGGTCATTTTTGAAAATGAAAGCTTCCTGACCGGCTACAAGAACAGCATCATCAACACTCTGCCCACGGTCGTGCTGCTGATGGTCATTACCTCCATGGCAAGCTGGGTTCTGGCGCGCCATGAGACAAGGTTCTATAACTTCATGTACGCCATCCTGACGCTGGGTCTGCTGATTCCCTTCCAGTGCTTTGAGCTGCCGCTGTACATCAACTGGTACAACGCCGGTCTTGTCAGCACGAATATTGGATTCATTGTTGCCCGCGCGGGCTTACAGATATCCATCAGTCTGACGGCCGTCACCGGCTTTATCAAGACGGTGCCCCGCGACTTGGAGCAGGCGGCGATGATGGACGGCTGCAACCGGTTCCAGTGCTTCTGGAAGGTGGTCTTCCCCCTGATGACCCCCATCAACGTGACCCAGCTGGTTCTGAACACCCTGTTTATCTGGAACGACTACAGCACATCGATCATTCTGCTTCGCAAGAAGTACTCCTTCACCCTGACGTTGGCACAGATCATTTACTTCAACGAGAATACGACCATGCTGAACGAGGCGTTTGCCTTCTTCATCATGGCCATGATCCCAATTCTGATCCTCTATCTGTGCATGCAGAAATACATTGTCAGCGGCATCACCGCTGGTGCGGTCAAGGGTTGATCCCGACAGTTTGGCACCGGCCTCAGGAAAGCCTGAGGCCGGTGTTTTCCATAACAGGAAATGTAAGGAAAGTAAAAAATACGTTGCGGATGCCGACAAATTCTGTTATAATACTACAAAAAAGGAGGGCGTGCCGTTTTGACTGCCAAAAAAAGGAAATTCTGGAACATTCCGCCGGAAGAAGAACAGACGGGACTGCTCCTGTGGTTTCAGATTTTGCAGAAGCATTATCTGAAGCTGTTCGGCGCGAACGCCATAGCGGTTCTCAGTCTGCTGCCCTGCGCCTACTTTGTTTATCTGCTGGTGCAGACCGGCGATGTTGTTTTCTGGGTGGTGGGGCTGGCACTTTTTGTGCTGGCGTCCCCCTGTCAGACGGGGCTGCACAGTGTCTGCGTGCGGCTGGTCCACAGAATGCCGGTGTGGGTGAAGGACGAATTCATCAATGCGTTGAAGCAGGAGTGGAAGCCCTCCATGCTTCTCGGCCTGATTCTCGGCGTGCTGTGGTCCGTGTTGGCTTACGGGGCGTATATGGTGGTCGCGGTGGACGGCGGTATGTCTGTGGGATATCTTCTGATGATGCTGCTTGCGGCGTATTTCCTGACGGGGCTTACCCTGTTCGGCTATCAGCAGATCGCCATGCTGGAGCTGCCCTTTGGCACACAGCTGAAAAACGCGGCGCTTCTGATTTTCGCCGGGAAACTGCGCGCCTTCTTTGCCATCGCGGTGTGGGTCGGAATGCTTCTGGTTCCCGTGATCTACTACGGTCTGGCAGCGTACATATTGCTGGCGGGCTGGGTGGCCATCGGGGTCATGACGGCGAATGTCATTTTCGCGCCGGTGTTTTCCCGACTGTTTTTGACGGGAGAGCCGGAATGAAAAAGAAACTGGAACACATCTGGTACTATTACAAGTGGTATATTCTGGCCGCCGCGCTGGTGCTTCTGGTTGCGGCGAATTTCATAGGAGAATTGGGGCAGCGGCGTCAGCCGGACGGCGTGGTCAGCATTGTGACCATCTCTCAGGTGCCGGAGGAAACGGTCGAGAAGATAAGGACGCTGTTTGAGACCCTTTTGGGAGACCGGAATCAGGACGGCGTTACGGACGTGGAAGTGAATGTGTACGCCTACGACGGAATGGGCTATTCCGGCGGCAGCACGGACGATTATGCCGCCGCGGCCGTGCATCTGGCCTCGGAGATTCAGGCAGGGACTACGGACCTGTTTCTTTCGGATGCGGAAGAACTGATGCGGCAGGCAGAGCGCCTGCAATACTATGGCGCGTTCCGGGAGTATGACGCGCTGCACCGACTGGACTGCGCCGAGCTGGAAGATTTCGGTGTCTATGCCTTCCCGGAAAAGGCGGCGCTGCTGGACATGCTTCGTTAAGAAAAACCAACGGATGAGGAAGATGAGATAATGAGCTATCGTGTTTTGTTGATCGACGACAATCAGCTGGCGCTGGAATCCATGGAAAAGACCATCCCCTGGGCGGAGCATGATCTGGAGCTTGTGGGGTGCGCGTCCAATGGCGTTCAGGGCTGCCAGATGATCCGCTCCCTCCGTCCGGACATCCTCATCAGCGATATCCAGATGCCGGAGATGGACGGCCTGACCATGCTGGAGCAGATGAAAAATGAACTGGTCAATTCCAGAGTCATTTTCATTACCGCTTACGACAAAATCGAGTACGCGGCCAGAGCCATTCGCCTGTCTGCCTTTGATTTTCTGATGAAGCCCGTGAAAAACGAAGACCTGATCCAGTCTCTTGACCGGGCGGTGCAGAGCATGGACCGGGAGAACAGCAAGATCGAAAAGCAGGCGAAGGAGCAGACAATCCTCCGGCGCGCCCGGTTCCTGTCCGCCCTGACCGCCGGCTCCATGGAGGACATCGCCCACGCTTTTTCCGGTTTTGTGACCGGTATTCCCCAGAATTACTTTTTCATGATCGCGGAAACGGAGAGCCATGTCACGGAGCCGATCTCCCGGATGGAGTTTATGACGTTTCCGGAAAATGTGGAGATACTCAATGTGGTACTCAATCACCAGCTGGTCATGCTCTGCGCGATGACAGGGGAGAGCGGCCACTGGCAGAGCACGGCCAGAAGCATTGCCGCGACATTGCAGGAGAATTTCCTTGGACTGACCGTGGCCGTCAGCAACCTGTACAGCCGCCCGGAGGATTTTTACGTCGCCTATCAGGAGTGCCGCTGTGCGCTGCTGCGCCATGACATCAATGGAAGAACGGCGAGGGTGGAGTTTGCCTACGACTTGGAAGGCGACGCGCTGAAGCATACCCGGATCGAGGAGCTGGATCAGGTCTGCGAGAAGATCGCCCAGCACATTACCGACATCGACCCGGAACGGCTGTGGAGCATGATTCTGAAAAAGAGCGGCGGAAATATCCGCATTATCCGAACCACATTGTGGCTGCTGTGTACCAAGGTGATCCGCAGCAAGCTGGAACAGCATCAGTGGACGGAAGAAGCGGACATGATCGTCTACGACATCACCAAGATCACCCGGGAGCAGGAGGCCAGAGACTGGCTTCTCCGGTTTCTGGAGGAAGCCAACAGAAATACGTCGGGCCAGAACCACCGCTCCAATCTGGTTCGCAACGTGCTGGAATATATCCGCGGACACATCACCGACGGACTGGTGCTGGAAGAGGTGGCAAAGAAGTTCTACGTATCGCCCAACTATCTTTCCTGCATCATTCACAAGGAGACCGGCAAGACCTACCGTCAGCATGTGATCGAGGCGAAAATGACCGTGGCCAAGCAGATGCTGAACGATACCCGTATGCGGGTGGAGGATGTGGCCTACGCCGTGGGATATGAAAATTACATCAGCTTCTACAACGTTTTCAAACGAATCGAGCATATGAGTCCGTCGGAGTATCGTTTTCAGAAATGGAACGGAGAACAGTTATGATTCAGGCGTGGAAGGATCTGCGTTTTTCTGCCAAGCTGACCCTGATTTTCTTTCTGGTGCTGTCGCTGACCATCGGCGTGATCACGATTCGGCAGAGCTATTCCTCCTTCCGCCTTCTGGAAGAAAAAAGTCTGGAGGATATGGAAAATCTGGCAGAGCAGGTAATTTTGAACTTTACCCAGACCCTTGAGGATATAGAGAACAGCTGCTATGTCGCCATGATCTCCCGTGAGGTGCCGAAAAATATGAGCGGCAGCGCGACCTATGCCGTTCAGAAATATACTCTCGCGACCATGATCAGCAGCGCGACCTCCTATGATTACATCATGACGCGGAATTCTCAGAGGCAGCTGATCAGTACGGACTTCCGCAATGATATGCCCACTGAGCAGCGCAGTCAGATCGAGGCGGACTGCCGCACCATTCTGGAAGAACATCAGGAAAATACGTTGGGTTCCTGTCAATGGATCCGCATGGACAGCGGCCATGTGTATTTGCTGCGGGATGTTTACGACACCCAGCCCCTGCGGCATATGGGTGTTATTGTGCTGCACATTCGCCAGCCATTTTTCGCGGCGAGCAGCGCTTCGGAGAATACCGGCTTCCTGTTTCTGGATAAGAACGGGGATTTCCTGACCTATACCGGCACGGAGCTGCCGGAGGGAATGACGGATGAAGTGATAGCGGACGCGCAGGCCGGGACCCTTCCCAGCAAGAATAACTGGTCGGGTGGCGAGTATTTTGCGGTGTCAGTGGCGGGCAGCCAGTGGTCGGTCATTGTGATCTGCTCTACCCAATCCTATCGAACCGGCTGCCGCCAGATCATGCAGAACGGCATCGCACTGGGCGCGCTGGGACTTCTGGCGGGCATGGCTCTGGTGTATATCCTGACAAGATCCGTGCTGAAGAAGCTGGGCGAGATCAAGGAATCCATGAAGGAGGTTGCCAACGGCAATTTTGATTCCCGCATTGAGGTGACGGATGCCGACGATATCAGTCAGCTGGCCCTTGCCTTCAACGACATGAGCCAGAGAATCTCAGAGCTGATGGCGGAGCTGGTGGAAAAGGAACGGATGCGGAGCAACGCGGAATTGCAGGTCCTGGAATACAAATACCGCGCGCTGGAGACCCAGATCAGACCCCACTTTATTTACAACGCGCTGGAAGTGATCAGCTCCATGGCGAAAATCAAGGGAGAAACGGAAATGATCGACATCGTTCAGACGATCAGTCGGTATTTCCGCAACATCACCCAAAGTACCACCGACCAGTTTATTACAGTCCAGCAGGAATTCGACCGGTTGCAGGACTATACCCGCATTTATCAGTTCATGCACGGCGACCATCTGAAAACCGTTTTCTCCGCCCGGGAGACGGCGCGCAATGCCATGATCCCCACCATGATTTTACAGCCGGTGGTGGAGAATTCCCTGAAATACGGTCTGCGGTCTCAGGAGGAGGACTCTGAGATTCGGGTGCACGCCTACACGCAGGACGGAAAGCTGCTCATTACCATCCGGGACAACGGAAAAGGGCTGACGCAGGAGCAGATGGAAAAGCTGGAGAAAGGCGAGACTGCGGAAAGCAGCAGCTCCGGCATCGGCATGGCGAACGTCCGCCAGCGCCTGAAGCTGATCTACGGGGACAAGAGCAGCATTTCCTTCCGGAACCGCACCGCCGGCGGCGTGAAGGTCACGATTGAAATCCCCTTCACCTATTCCGAGCCGGACAGTCTGTGGGAGCTGGAGCAGATGGACGACTGGAGCGACTTGGACGAGTTGTGGTGATAGAGCTGCATATATACCAAATCAGATACTTTCAGGAAAAAGCGTAAGTTTGGTGAATGGTGTAAAAAAGCTTTGGTAGTATAATATAATAACAGGCGTGAAAAAATAAACTTTTTCGTATATTATGGAGGTTTCGCCATGCTAAACTATCATGTCAAGGTCGGCCTGGTTCCCATTCGCAGAGACGTTACGCCCCGCCCCGGTATCTTTAACTGGGAAAAGGCGGAGGAGCGCTGCGCCGCAGCGGTAGCCTATATCGAGGAGCATTTCACTTCCGAGAACGTTTCCTTCGTAGACCTGAAGGGAATCAACGCCGTGGATGTTCTCTACAGCGACAAGGACGTGGACGCCGTCATCGACTGCTTCCGGGCGGAGAAGGTGGACGCGGTATTCCTGATCAACGGCAACTTCGGTAACGAGGAAGTGGCCGGCGCGGTGGCCAAGGCCATCGGCAAGCCCGTGCTGCTGTGGGGACCCCAGGACACCGTGTTTGAGCCGGACGGCACCCGGTATACCGATTCCCAGTGCGGCCTGTTCGGCATGAGCCGGCAGCTGCAGAGAATGAACGTTCCCTTTACTTACATCGAAAACTGCCGCATTGAAGACCCGATTTTCACCGAGGGCTTCCTGCGGTTCGTGGGCGTGGCCTGTGCGGTGAAGAACTTTAAGGGTATGCGTGTTGCTCAGGTGGGTATGCGTCCCAAGCCCTTCTGCTCCGTGATCTTCAACGAGAGCGACCTGATGGACAAGTTCGACATCCATGTCATCCCCGTCAATCTGGCCGTGATTCAGGACAAGTACAACCGGATTCTGGAGACCCGGAAGGACGAGCTGGCTGAAGGTGTTGCCAAGCTGCGCCAGATGTACGAGATCGACGACCTGTCCGAGCCGGTGCTGGACAAGGTGTATGCTTTCGTGCTGCTGTATGAGGAAATTTTTGAAGAGTACAACGTGGCCGCCGTTTCCGCGGAGTGCTGGACTGCCATGCAGCTGATGGTGGGTGCTATGCCCTGCGCTGCCTATCCCTTGCTCGCGGACATGGGCTATATCATCGGCTGCGAGAGCGACATGCACGCGACCCTGACGCAGGTTGTGCTGAAGAGCCTGACTCTGGGACAGAAGAAGCCCTTCCTTGGCGAATTCACCACCCGTCACCCCAGCGATCGGAACGTGGAGCTGCTGTGGCACTGCGGCCCCTTTGCCTACTCCCTGAAAAAGCATGGTACCGGCGCGAAGATGGTCAACATGCGTCAGTGGATGCAGGTGGAGGACGGCCATTTCACCGTGGCGCGTATCGATCAGGATCACGGCAGCTATTCCATTGCCGTCTGCGAGTGCGACAGCGCGGAAGGCCCCTACACCTTCGGCTCCTACATGTGGGGCAAGTTCAAGGATCTGCCCGCGGTGGAGCGCAAGCTCATCGAAGGCCCCTACATCCATCACATGTCCGAGATCGAGGGCAGCCTGACGGATTCCATCCGGGAATTCTGCAAGTACGTACCCGGTCTGACCTTTGACGGCCTCGACTAAGCGTAAAAACACCGCTGCTGAAAAGCGGCGGTGTTTCTCATATGGCAGCACCGCACAATTGCATCTGCGAGTCTCAGCCGTCTTTTTGCCCCACTTCTGCAGTTCCGAAGATGGGGAATACATACAGTATTCCTCCATCTTCGGAACTTTGAATTGAGGCAAAAATCCTGTCTGAGACTTCTTGCCGAATTGCACGGTGTTGCCATGTGACAAAATATCCAAAACAGATACTGAAATTTCGTTACAATTATTCCCGTATCGACTTGCAAAATGATAGTTGCTGTGGTATAGTGATGCTGAGATTGTAATAGAGATTCTATTTGCATCTTTTAAACGCGGAAAAACTGAAATTTTATTACATAACAGGAGGAAGCATTATGATTTACGATCTGAAGAAGATTCTGGACATTGGTGAGGAGAACGGCTTCGCCGTACCCGCTTTCAATGTGTACAATCTGGAAACCGTTATGGGCGTTATGCAGGCAGCCGAGGAGACCGGCGCCCCCGTCATTTTCCAGATGTACAGCCGCCTGTTTGATTCCCAGATCGCCCAGTACGTCGCCCCCATCATCCGGGAGGCCATGAACAACATGAAGACCCCCGTGGCCTTCCATCTGGATCACGGCGCGGGTGTTCCCGAGGTTCTGCGGGCGTTCCGCTACGGCGCGACGGGCGTTATGATCGACGCTTCCAGAAAGCCCCTGGAAGAGAACATTGCAATCACCAAGGGCGTTGTGGAGATGGCCGCGGAAATGGGCATTGGCGTCGAGGGCGAGCTGGGCGAAGTCGGCAAGGCCGCCGAGGGTGTTTCCAAGGATTACACCAAGGTGGAGGATGCCGCGAAGTTTGTCAGCGAGACCGGCGTCTGCGCGCTGGCTGTGGCGGTGGGCACTGCCCACGGTCATTACAAGCAGGCTCCCGTTCTGGCGCTGAAGCGGATCGAGGAGCTGCACGAGGGTCAGAAGGCCCATCTGGTGCTGCACGGCGGCTCCGGCGTTCCCGACGATCAGATCGCGGCGGCGGTCAAGGCCGGTATCCGCAAGATCAACTTCGGCACCGACGTCTGCTGCTCGCTGCTGGACGGCATCCGGGCGGTCGATCCCTCCATTCTGGCGCTGGATCTGTTCATGCAGGGTCCCACTGCCAGGGTGAAGGACTTCGCCGTCAGCAAAATCAAGCTTCTGGGAGCGGATAAATAATGGCAAGTGTAGTTGGCATCGGCGCTGCGGTCTTCGATATTCTGATGACCGTGGACGCCTTTCCCCGGGAGGATACCAAGCTCCGGGGGCTGGAAACCAAGTTCCAGTGCGGCGGCCCCTGTGCCACCGGACTGGTGGCCATCAGCAAGCTGGGGGAGTCCGCAAGCTATATGGGCACCGTGGGCGACGATATGTACGGCACCTTTGTAAAGGCCGAAATGGAGCGCTACGGGGTGGATACCTCCTGCATGAAGGTGAATCCCGGCCTGACCTTCCACAGTGTCGTTCTGCTGAACGTCAGCAACAGCAGCCGCACCTGCGTATGGAACCGGGGAGAGGCGGCGGCGCCTACGGTGGAGGACGTCGACCTGGACGTTCTGAAACAGGCAAAGTATCTGCATCTGGACGGCAACCAGCTGGACTGCGCCATTTTCGCGGCAAAAAAGGCCCATGAAATGGGCGTCACGGTCAGCATGGACGCGGGCGGCGCTTACCCGAACATTGAAAAGCTTCTGCCGCTGGTGGATGTGCTGATTCCCAGCGAGGAATTTTCCATGAAGGTCACTGGCTGCGCCACGGCCAAGGAAGCCGCTGCGGTATTGCAGGAGCGGTACCATCCCCAGATTCTGGTGATCACCCAGGGCAGCAAGGGCGGCTTTATCTGGGAGAACGGCAGGGAAGTCCGTTATCCCGTGTTCCCCGTGAAGGCGATCGACTCTAACGGCGCGGGAGACACCTTCCACGGCGCGTTTGTTGCGGCGCGGCTGAAGGGTATGGACGTGTATGAAGCCTGCCGTTTTGCCTCCGCTACCTCTGCCCTGAAATGCACCCGCTTCGGCGCGCAGCAGGGTATTCCCGGCTACGAGGAAGTTCTGGAATTCATGAAGACCCACGAGGGAGTTGTGTACGATGGATAATTTGCAGAAATTACAGGCGGCAAATCCCCATATTCAGATCCACACCATCCATGAAGCGGCGTTCCGGCGCTACGGCAGCGTGATTCAGGAGGACACTTCCGCGTTCTGCGCGGCGGCGGAGACCATCCCGTTCCCGGAGACGGGGAGCAAGTATGTGGCTTCGACCCCGGAGCTGGACGAAATTCCGGAAGCGGCGCAGCTGCGGGAAACCCACTGCGGCGGTCTGGATGAGCAGATCGGCCTGTGCTGGGGGCATTCCAATCAGCTCAACGCTCTGGAGTGGCATACCTGCAATGAGTTCAACATCGCCGTCCGGGAGTTGGTTCTGCTGCTGGCGAAGCGGGAAGATCTGGACGAGGACGGCCGGCTGAACGCGGACAAAGTGCAGGCGTTTTATCTGGCGCAGGGCGAGATGATCGAGGTGTATTCGGACACCCTGCATTTCTGCCCCTGTGAGGTGACGGGCAGCGGCTTCAGCTGCATCGTGGGATTGCAGCGTGGAACGAATCTGCCCATTGCCCCGGAGCAGAAGGTGAATAAGCTCTGGGCGGCCAACAAATGGCTGCTGGGACACGAGGCGAACACCGGTCTCATCGAGCGCGGCGCATTCCCCGGAATTTACGGGGAAAACTGGAAAATCAATCCGATCAGATAATCAGGAGGCGGAAAGTATTGGAAAAGGTGATCAATGGAGTTTCCTGCCGTGTGGTGGAAAAGGAATGGGACGTGTACTTTGACATGGCGCTGACCATGTTTGAGGAGATCGTCAAAAATAACCAGGCGGGGAAGCCGTCGGTGTTTATTGTCCCGGTGGGGCCTACGGATCAGTACCCCATTCTGGCGAAGCTGATCAACAGCCAGCGGGTATCTCTGAAAAACGTCCACTTCTTCAACATGGACGAGTATCTGGTTTCTCCGACCCAGTGGATCAGCGAGGACGACCCCATGAGCTTCCACGGCCGGATGAAGCGGGAATTCTATGACCGGGTGGATGAGAGCCTGGTCATGCCGGAGTCTCAGCGGCATTTCCCGGAGCCGGGACATGAAAAAGAGTACGACGAGCTGATCGCCGGTTTGGGCGGCGTGGATATGTGCTTTGGCGGACTGGGCATCAACGGTCATGTGGCCTTCAACGAGGCGGCGGAAGCCGACGATCCCATCACCGCGGACGCGTATGCCGATCTGGGGACCCGTGTGCTGCCCATCAGCCGGGAGACCCGGGCGGTCAATGCCTTCGGCTACCAGCGCGGCGATCTGGCGGGAATGCCGGAATGGTGCATCACCGTGGGCATGAAGCAGATACTGTCTTCTGAAAAGGTGTATATCGCGCTGAACCGCCCATGGCAGAGCGGGCCGCTGAAGCATGTGCTGCATGGGGAAATGGTTCCCCAGTGGCCGGGTTCTCTGCTTCGCAGACTGCCCGACGTGCGCTTCTGCATGACGGAGGATATCGCACGGGGGATCGTGTAAGCAATAAAAAATGTTCCATTCTTTTTGAATGGAACATTTTTTATTGCAATTTTAAGGGGATATTGTCACAAAAACGGGAAAAACGGATTACTGCTCCTTCTCCGAAGAATCCTCCGGCTTACGGTAGTACTCTTTCAGCAGCAGGACCAGATACCGTACGACGAAGACAATGCCGCCGCCGAGCACGACGATGCCGAGCAGCAAAACCTTGACGCTGGGGGCGTCGGTGCCGCCGACGATATATGCCTGAACGATTTTTGCCAGCATGTACGCAAGAAGCAGCAGAGCGGTGCCGTTCAGAATAATACGGTTTCCCACCTGCGTGGATTTGTTCTGTTTGCTCATGGTGTAAGCCTCCTTCGCTTTTGTACAAGGATACGGTATTTTTAAGCAAATGTCAATATCGGCAGAAATAATGATTGACAATACCCGGTCTCGGCTGTTATTGTGGTGGGTAGAAACGAGGTGTGCATATGGAACAGTTACAGAAACTGATCGACGAATATGTGAAATGGACGCAGGAAAACCGGATGGCGGGGAAGAAGATCGCCGTCTATCTCGGCTTGCAGGTGGAGCAAAGCCCGAAACATGCCGCTTTTTATGAGGCGGTGGGGGAGTGGGCAAAGACGTTTGCCTCTTCGCAGCCGGAGCATGAGCAGACGGTGGCGGCGGTGCGGTTGCTGCTGTTTTCCGCCGGGGAGCATCTGGGCAGTGAGGCGGAATGGTACTTGATTGCCATCCAGAACTACGCAAAAGATCTGATCGGGGAGCTGAGTGGGGAGGAAAAGACGCAGCTGGCGCAGGAATACCGGGAAAAATACCCCAAAGGCAGACGGCTTCCTCTGCAAAACGAGATTTATAAGCTTCTCCTGAACGGAAAGAAGGAACCTTTCTGGAAATGGCATATCAAACAAAAATAAGCGCCGTGATTCCCAAGACTGACGCTGATACGTACCCATTTTCCTGGTCACCGGGGTTTGACACTTGCTTTGATAGCGATAAGTATCCAAAACAGAACTGATGTCATAGATTGTATTCCTCTGCGACGTCGTGTAGAACCTGTTCCATTATGTCGTTTTGAATATGATTTAACCGAATACATATTTTGCTAGGCGCAATGTTATTTTTTATAGCAAAATAACATACAGCAAAAAGACTACCTGCCATGAATCCATTTTCGGAGTTTAATCCCTCTAATCCACACATTGAAGGGGAACGAAGCACAAGTTGTATCCGTGCAAAGATAGTAGGGGAACTTAAGCGGAAAGAATCTATTACTTTATTGGAAACATCATCTAAGTATTTTCGACGAGCAACGAATGCATTCTTTTTAGAGGTTCCATTATCTGCATTTTTCAGCCCATCTAAATTTTCTATTATGGAGTTTTTGTATGTGTTTTCACAGTTGCGGCAAGCGTTAACAATTGATTTAAAAAGTATTTCTTTCGTTGACAATCCAAACATACATTTTCTCCTTTTTTGATAGTCCGAAAATTAGGTATTAATCATGTTATCATGTTGGCGATGCTTTTTGCTATTGCATCTTGGGCATTGCTAATCCATTCTGCAATTGGCTCTTGCTGCCCACTTGCGGCAGCGAGATTTTCTTTTACTTCGGTGCCGTCAAGATTTATGCGCAAATTTATTTGCAGGCTCCGGCTGAATGAAGTCAGCCGGCAATAGAGGCGTCGTCCATGACCGCCTCCAAGTGCTTCATGTTCATGTATTTCTTGCAGCCCCACTGGGTGCCCGCCACATGGCGGAGCCGGGCGCAGACCAGCATCAGGGCG
>OHJU01000429.1_pt1 | contig 23073 bp, 22 predicted proteins | sample 1568711 | NCBI WGS metagenome assembly OHJU01 (sample SAMEA3879574, study PRJEB24766) | human gut metagenome | biome: human-associated habitat; feature: feces | place: USA | collected 1985/1987 | reverse complement strand
GGAATATGACATCCCTGAGTATGATGCAAAGATTCTCACAGAGTCAAAGCATATGGCAGACATATTTGAGGCTGCCACAAAGCTCTGCGGCAAGCCGAAGAAGGTTTCAAACTGGCTGATGGTTGAGACAATGCGACTGTTAAAGGATAATGATATGGATGCAGATGAGATAAAATTCTCACCTGTAAACCTTGCAAAGCTTGTAGATCTGGTAGATGCAGGCACGATCAACTCATCTGTTGCCAAGGAAGTATTTGAGAAAATATTTTCGGATGATATCGATCCTGAGCAGTATGTCGAGGAGAACGGTCTTAAGAGCATGAATGATGAGGGGGAGCTTAAAGCCACAATCCAGGCTGTCATCGATGCAAATCCACAGGCAGTGGAGGATTATCACAATGGCAAGAAGAAAGCCATCGGAGCACTTGTAGGTCAGACTATGAAGGCCACAAAGGGCAAGGCAAATCCTGCTGTTGTCAATAAGCTTCTTATGGAGCTGTTATAATTGGATAGATATTAAGAAAATGGATCCGGCAGGTCTTTTGATCTGTCGGTTCTTTTTTTTCAAAAGCGCCTCAGCTTGCTTGCACGCATTTATTCAGTAGTGTATAATAGTTAAATGGCTGATAAAGCAGCTAAATGATACAAAGGCGGTAATTCACCTATGAATAATGATGATTTCAAGGAAGTACCTGACAATATTCAGGATAATAATGAAGAAACTACAAATAACATAGATAATACAAACGATAACAAGGCAAACGACTACGAGGATGTCTGCTACATCTGCCGCAGACCGGAGAGCGTGGCAGGCAAGATGATACATATCCAGCCGAACCTGTGCATCTGCAACGATTGTATGCAAAAGACCTTTGACTCCATGAGCAACGGTAATTTTGGCAATTTCGGAAATCTGGGAAATATAAGCAATATGGATTTTGGCAATATGCCCAATATCAGCATGATAAATTTGTCAGATCTGACAGGAGGCATACCAAACAGCCAGAAGCTTAAGAAGAAAAAACCAAAGGAAGAGAAAAAGGTCGAGCCGATTCTTGACATTCACTCAATTCCTGCACCGCATAGGATCAAGGCAAGTCTTGATGACTATGTGGTAGGTCAGGAGCATGCAAAGAAGGTCATGTCGGTTGCAGTATATAACCACTACAAGCGTGTCATGGCTGACAATAAGCATAAGGCGCAGGAAGAGAATACCACTGCAAAGCAGGCTTCAAATAAATATGATGGTGTTGAGATTGAGAAATCAAATATGCTCATGATCGGACCTACAGGTTCAGGAAAGACATATCTCGTAAAGACTCTTGCAAAGCTTTTAGATGTGCCACTTGCCATAACAGATGCCACATCACTTACTGAGGCCGGATATATCGGTGACGATATCGAAAGTGTTGTAAGTAAGCTTCTTGCGGCTGCAGATAATGACGTGGAGAGAGCTGAGCACGGTATCATTTTTATAGATGAGATAGACAAGCTTGCAAAGAAGAGAAATGCCAACCAGCGTGATGTGAGCGGAGAGTCCGTGCAGCAGGGTATGCTTAAGCTTTTAGAGGGCTCAGAGGTTGAGGTGCCGGTTGGTGCCAGCAGCAAGAATGCCATGGTTCCGATGACCACAGTTGACACGAGAAATATTCTCTTTATCTGCGGAGGCGCTTTCCCGGGACTTGAGGATATCATAAAGGAGCGCCTGAACAAGGAGGCTTCTATAGGCTTCAAGGCTGATTTAAAGGACAAGTATGATGGGGATGAGAACCTGCTCATGCAGGCAACTGTTGATGATATCCGCAAATTCGGAATGATTCCTGAGTTTATCGGACGACTTCCTATCATGTTCTCACTTGAGGCTCTCACCGAGGATATGCTTGTAAAGATATTGAAGGAGCCAAAGAATGCCATAATCAAGCAGTATCAGAAGCTTCTTGAGATGGATGAGGTAAGGCTTGAGTTCGACGACGATGCACTCTATGCCATCGCCAAGATGGCAAAGGAGAAGAAGGTCGGAGCCAGAGCACTTCGTGCGATTATAGAGGATTTCATGCTCGATATCATGTATGAGATTCCAAAGGATGACAATATCGGCACGGTTACAATCACTAAGGACTATGTGGAGAAGAAGGGCGGCCCGCTCATTCAGATGAGAGGTACACCTGAGCTTGCAGACAGTCAGCACGTTTAATTGTTAAATGATTATGAAATTGTGAATTGGCTGTAAATGATGCAACCAGGCTATGCGTAATGAATCTATGTGTAGTCTGTAATGATTTATAAACGTTCATATATCAAGAGGAATTGGAAAAATGAAAATTATCCACTGTGCAGACCTGCATCTGGATTCGAAGATGACCTCGAATCTGTCAAAGGAGCAGGCAAAAGAGAGAAAAATGGAAATACTGCGTACATATTCAAGGATGATAGAGTACGCCAAAAATAACGATGTAAAGGCGATTATCATAGCAGGCGATTTATTTGACACGAGAAATGTGTCAGCGACTGCCAGAAATCTGGTAAAGGATTCGATTACGTCAAATCCGGATATCGATTTCTATTATCTTAAGGGTAATCACGACTCGGACAATTTCATATCTAAGCTCGATGAAATCCCTGACAACCTTAAGCTTTTTTCTAATCAGTGGACCTCATACAGCTATGGAAATATCACAATAACAGGTCTTGAGATAGACAAGTCTAACCAGGCTGCCATGTACAATTCTCTTGTGCTCGATAATGACAATTACAACGTTGTCACTCTTCACGGACAGCTCGGTGATGAGATTTCCACAGGCGACCTTAAGAATAAGGGCATTGATTATCTCGCACTCGGTCATGTGCATGAGTATCAGAGCGGACAGCTTGACAACCGTGGCATGTACTGCTACAGCGGCTGCTTAGAGGGAAGAGGCTTTGATGAGTGTGGACAAAAGGGCTTTGTGGTGCTTGATATAGATGATGAGAAGCTCACGGCAGGCTTTAGCTTTGTACCGTTTGCATACAGGAGTCTCTACACGCTGTATGTGGATGTGACAGGAGCCATGACCACACAGGATGTGGCTGTGAAGATGGAAAAGGCCATTTCGGACAGTGAATATTCATCGAGAAGCATGGTAAAGTTCGTGCTTGTAGGTGAGGTGGACGTGGATTGTGAGATAAACACAGACTTCCTCAAGGATATGTTCGAGGAATATTTCTACTATGAAAAGGTGTATGATGAGACAAGGCTTCTCATCAATTACAGTGAATACGAAAAGGATGCATCACTTAAGGGTGAGTTCATACGGATGGTGCTTGGCTCAGATATGACCGAGGAGCAGAAATCTGAGGTCATCAGGTGTGGTATATCGGCGCTTAGCGGGGAGGAGATTTAGAAATTGAAATTAATAGCTTGTCACATAAACAACTTCGGAAAGCTGTCCGATCTTAATATCAATTTCAATGATGGAGTCAATGTCATAAACCAGCCAAACGGCTGGGGAAAGAGTACACTTGCGGCTTTTTTGAAGGCTATGCTGTACGGCTTTGATACGAAAAAGGAGCCGGGCGCCTTTGAGAGGGAAAGAAAGCTCTATAAGCCATGGCAGGGCGGCACTTATGGTGGAGAGCTTGATTTTGAGGCCGATGGAGTGGAGTACAGACTTGTAAGGACATTTGGACTCACAGAAAAGCAGGATGATTTTCACTTATACAGGCTTGCAACCATGGTTGAGTGTGATGATTTTTCACCACTGCTTGGAGAGGAGCTTTTTGACCTCGACCGCAGCTCGTTCAAGAGAACGATATACATAGCACAGGCAGACTGCATGTTTTCGTCATCAGACAGCATCAGCGCAAAGCTTGGCAATATGGCGGAAAATACAAATGACATCAACAACTTCGAGTCGGCGACAGCGGACATTAAGGATATGATGAACAAGATGTCCCCAAACCGTATCACAGGCTCTATCAAAAAGCGTGTAAATACACTCACAGCCTTAGAACAGGAGCTTAAGAAGTATCAGGCCGCGGATGAGGCGGCAGCACAGCTTTCACAGAAAATAGATGAGAAAACTGCCCAGAAGAAGGAGCTTACCGGTATCAGAGCCGAGTACGGCAGGGCGCTTCAGGTGGCATCTGAGGACAGCAGAAAGCAGGCACTTCGTGAAAACTACGAGCAGCTTTGTGCCGTTGCAAAGGAGAAAGAGAGCATTTACAATGCTGCATCGGCAGTCTTTGGAGACAAAGCACCGGATGAGGCAGAGCTTTTGGAAAAGACAAAGCAGGCCGGAGAGCTAGAAAGCTTAAAGGCTGTAGAAGATAATCTGAGCTTTACGCCTGAGGAGGAGCAGTATTTAGATACACTTTCAGGTATGTTTAAGGATGGTGTGCCATCTGATGATGGTCTTGATGAGATGCAAAAGAAGATTGCAAACATCCAGAGCGTCAAGAATGAGTACAGCCATATGGAGCTCAAGCTCTCGCAGATGACCTCACTTGCAAAGATGGCAGATGATGAGGAGGAGCCGGAGACCCCTGAGAAGACTAAGCTTGTACCTGCAGGTATTGTGCTTATGGTTATCGGTCTTTTGGCAGCGGCTGTTGCCACGGTATTCAGTCTGAATGAGAAGTACAATGTGAAGGAAATCATGTTTCTTGTGGTAGGCATAGCTGGAGTCGCTATGGCGCTTTGCGGTGTTGTCATGATGGTCTATGGAATCCGTCTGAACAACAAAAAGCAGAGAGTATACATCAGGCTTATGGCTGAGCGTGAGGAAAATATAAAGCAAAAGGAGATACCGATTCAGGAATTAAAGGAGCAGCTTGAGCAGATTCAAAGCGGCATTACATCAATGGAGCATGAGGTATCGCAGTTTTTTGACAGCTTTTCGATTGAAGCAGATGAATCGCAGTATCAGGAGAAGCTTTATGAGCTTCGAACAAAGGCTCATGACTACAGCCGTTTCAACGAGCAGATAGGAAAGCGCGCCAAGACAAAGGCTGACTATGAGAAGGCAAAGGCTTCGCTTGATGAGTATTTAAGTCTCTATGGATATGACAGTGCTGCAGAATATACACAGGCACTTTCACAGATGAAAAAGCAGCTCGCAGAGGCCGGCTTTGCAAAGGAAAATATGGACAGTGCTCTTCAGAAGAAAGCGCAGTTTGAGAATGACAACGATATGGACAAGCTTCTTGCACCAAATGAGTGTCCGTATACACTTGATGAGCTCAATGAGATGATTTCAAAGGTTGAGGGCAGCCTCGATGAAATCAGGGCATCTTTAGTGCAGTACGGCAGACAGATGGATGATCTGCAGGAGCAGCTTGATATGAGGGATGAAAAGGAGCAGGAGTATCGCAACTGCAAGCAGATACAGGCTGAGGAAAAGCATAAGTATGAGATACTTGGACTTACATCAGACTATCTGACCAGGGCAAGGGAGCAGTTTACTGCCAGATACATGGCGCCTATTTCCAATGGCTTCCAGAAGTACTTCGGTATCCTGACAGAAAATACAGACAGAGACTGGCAGGTGGATGCCAATATTTCAATAAGGATGAAGGAGCAGGGGCAGCTTCGCGATGTGAGAACCATGTCGGCAGGTTACAAGGACCTGATAGGCATATGTATGCGTTTTGCGCTTGTGGATGCGATGTATCCGGGCGAGAAGCCGTTCCTCATACTTGACGATCCGTTTGTGAATCTGGATGATGAGAAGCTTGCTCGAGGCAGAAGGCTGCTTGCGGTGCTTTCGCAGGATTACCAGGTGATCTATTTTACATGTCATGGAAGCCGCGAGTAAATTTTGGTCGAAGCTTTGTTTTATATTATGGTAGCATATTTTTATTTATAGAATATAATTATATGAGGGTCAAAATATCTTTTGACCCTCATATCTAAATATTATATCATATGAGGTAAAATATGCAGTTCATAGTATCAAAAAAGGAGTTCATTCCACCGGTAATAGCTCCTGATATCATAGAGACATTGGGCGATGATTACGAGATATGGACATATGAGGATTACGAAAGACTCCCACCACTTCTGGTGGGAGTTTATTCGTATTCTGCTATTCCAAAGTGTCTGGCTCCTTTATCCACGCAGGGACTTGTAAAGAGCGGTGTGTTCAGGCTTCAAAGGGAGTTTGTTCCGGGACTATACGGAAATGGTGTGTATGTGGTGGTTATTGACACAGGTGTGAATTATGCGCAGGAGGCTTTTATGACACCTGAGGGTAAGACGAAGATTGCAGTGCTCTGGGATCAGAATACGGATACGGTTTATTCTGAGGATGAGATAAATGCTGCTATTTTATCGGAAAATCCATATGAGAGTATACCGGGCGATGAGGATGGGCATGGTACGTTTGTGGCGAGCGTGATATGTGGCAATGACAGACCGCAGGATGATTTTGCAGGTGTGGCACCACAGGCTAAGCTTATTGTCGTGAAGCTGAAAAGGGCACCTCAAAAGCTGTATGATTTCTACTTTATTCCGGATCGTAAAATGGTGTACTCGGAGGTTGATGTGATGAGAGCAGTGCATTTTGCAGATGAGTTTGCAGGTCAAAAGGGAGCACCGGCTGTCTTTTGCATGGCGCTTGGCTGCAATAACGGAAGCCACACGGGAGCTGAGGATCTTTCAGAGTATCTGGACTATATCACGGCAAAAAGAGGCAGGGCTGTGGTTGCGGCAGCGGGCAATGAGGCGAACAGCAGGCATCATTATAAAGGGCGCATAACAGATACAGTCGATGATATTGAGATAAATGTTGAGCAGGATATGGATGGCTTTTATCTGGAATGCTGGGCACTTTCACCTGAGCTATTTACGCTTTCTGTCATATCACCGAGTGGTCAGTCGAATCCGGCAGGGGTACCAATGCGAATAGACAGCGGTGAATACTCATTTCTGCTTGAAGGAACACAGGTGACTATTGACTACAGGCAGACCGGCAGACAGACGAGGGATTTGCTTATATTTATCCGCTTTGAAAAGGTGGTGAAGGGAGTGTGGACCATCAGGGTATTTCCACTTAGTACTATTGGAGGTGTTTTTAATATGTGGCTCCCGATGACAGGACTTCTTGATGCTGATGTGAGCTTTATTGTCTCGGAGCCTGATACCACGCTGACCATGCCTTCGGATGCTAAGCTTGTGATAACGGCGGGAGGCTATAATTCCCTAAATGATGCAATACTTTTAGAGTCGGGAAGGGGCTTTGACGCAGACGGTGGAATAAAGCCGGATCTCGTAGCACCGGCTGTGGATATCACAGGGGCAAATCTAAGAGGAATGTATATAGCACTAAGTGGCACATCGGCGGCTGCTGCAATCACTGCAGCGGTGGCGGCTCTCATCATGGAGTGGATGATAGTGAGAGGCAATGTTTTGCTCGCAAACGGAGTGGATATAAAAAATGTCATGGTAAGAAACTGCCGCAGAAAAGAAAAAACTGACTACCCAAATAAAATTTTTGGCTACGGATTCATGAATGGGTTTGCCAATTTCTAAGAAAACGGATATAATATATTCTAAAAGATAAAAAGGAAGGGTGAATGGATGACAAAAAGCAATAATTTATTAGCGGATTACGCTGCAAAAAAACAGGATATCTGTATTAAAAATGACACAATTTCAGATAGTCTTTTCAGGGAATATGGTGTCAACAGAGGACTTAGGGATGTAAACGGAAAGGGAGTTCTGACAGGTCTTACGAATATTTCGGAGATTGTTTCATTTAAGACGGGCGAGGATGGCAGCAGCGTGCCATGTGACGGACAATTGTGGTACAGGGGCTACAATGTAAAGACACTTACAAACAACTTAAGGCCCGGTGAGTTTGGTTTTGAAAAAATTGCTTATCTGCTGCTTTTCGGGCAGCTGCCATCTGAGAGTGAATTGGCTGAGTTTACAGAGGTTTTAGGAAGAAGCAGAACCCTTCCTACCAATTTTACGAGGGATGTCATCATGAAGGCTCCGTCAAAGGATATCATGAATTCCATGACGAGAAGTATACTGACACTGGCTTCATATGATCCTCTTGTAGCAAAGGCGGGCATCGACAACAATATCAGACAGTGCTTATCACTTGTTGCAATATTCCCGATGCTTGCAGTTTACGGTTATCATGCGTATAATCATTATGAAAATGATCAGAGCATGTATATTCACAGGCCGGATCCAAAGCTTTCGACAGCTGAAAACTTCCTTAGGATGCTCAGAGCTGACAATCAATATACAGAGCTTGAAGCAAGGGTGCTTGATATGGCACTTATTCTTCATATGGAGCACGGCGGTGGAAACAACTCTACATTTACCACCCGTGTGGTTACATCGGCAGGTACAGATACATACTCTGCTATCGCGGCAGCCATGTCATCCCTTAAGGGACCAAAGCACGGCGGTGCCAATATCAAGGTGATGGAGATGATGCGGGACATCCGTTCGCATGTGAAGCACTGGGATGATGAGGATGAGGTGAGAGCATACCTCAGAAAAATGATGGATGGTGAGGTGTTTGACCACAAGGGACTCATCTATGGAATGGGACATGCGGTGTATTCACTTTCTGACCCGAGGGAGCGTATATTCAGAGGCTATGTGGAGAAGCTTTCGGTGGCAAAGAATAGAGATAATGAGATGAATCTCTATAATACAATAGAGAAGGTGGCTCCTGAGATTATCGCTGAAAAGCGCCATATCTTTAAGGGTGTTTCTCCGAATGTCGATTTCTACAGCGGCTTTGTTTATGAGATGCTTGGTATTCCTATGGAGCTTTACACACCTCTTTTTGCCATTGCGCGAATCGTTGGCTGGAGTGCCCACAGGCTTGAGGAGATTGTCGGCATGAACAAGATTATCCGTCCGGCTTACAAGAGCGTCATGAAAGAGATAGAGTAACGAGAGGATGTTACAGTCTATCGTTCATATATCAATAATACGATATGTTGGGGATTGGACATATTAAAAGAATCGAGGTATTATACAAATGAGTTTTACAAAGGTAAAAAAGGGCGTCTGTGCAGCAAAGGGCTTTGTTGCAAACGGATTAAATTGTGGATTAAACAGTGACAAAAATAAAAATGATCTGGCTTTAGTTTATTCAGAAACACAGTGTCAGGCAGCGGCTGTTTACACAACAAACAAGGTGAAGGGCGCGCCTATTCAGGTGACAAAGGCACACCTTGAGGCATCAGGACATACGGCAAAGGCTGTTATTGTCAACAGCAAAAACGCCAACACCTGCAATGCTGACGGAGTAGAGAAGGCTCAGAGAATGTGCGAGCTTGCAGCAGCAGAGCTTTCGATTGATCCAAACGAGGTTATCGTGGCATCTACAGGAGTTATTGGCCAGGTGCTTCCTATTGAGCCTATCGAGAGCCATATAAAGGAGCTTGCAAAGGGACTTTCGGCAGACGGCAATGACAAGGCTGTAAACGCTATAATGACTACAGATACCGTTCCAAAGCAGTATGCAGTAAAGTTCATGCTTGGAGACAGTGAGTGTACAGTAGGCGGTATGGCAAAGGGAAGCGGCATGATTCACCCGAACATGGCTACTACCTTAAACTTTATCACATCAGATGTTGCCATCTCATCGGAGCTCATCCAGAAGGCCCTGAGCGAGATTGTAAAGGTTACCTACAACTGCTTAAGCATTGACGGCGATACTTCTACCAATGATATGGTAAGCATCATGGCAAACGGCCTTGCAGGAAACACACCTATTACTACAGAGAATGATGATTATCAGACCTTTAAGGATGCACTGTACGAGGTGCTTTCAAATCTTACAAGAATGCTTGCAAAGGATGGAGAGGGTGCTTCAAAGCTTTTAGAGTGCACATGCGCAGGTGCGCCTGATCTTGATACAGCAATTATTGTGGCAAAGAGCGTTATCCGTTCACCACTTTTAAAGTGTGCTATGTTTGGCGAGGATGCCAACTGGGGACGAATCCTTTGTGCTATAGGCTATGCGGAGGCTGATTTTGATATAGACAAGGTGGAGCTTCACCTGCGCTCAACAGCAGGAAGCATCAAGGTGTGCGAGAACGGTGCCGGAGTTGACTTCTCAGAGGAGGAGGCAGCAAAGATACTGCATGAGGATGAGATTTACATCGACATAGATTTACACCAGGGAGATGTGTCAGCCAAGGCATGGGGCTGTGATCTTACATATGATTATGTAAAAATTAACGGAGATTACAGATCTTAATCTTGACAAGTAATATTGATTAATGATATTATTTTTTTAGAGTAATTAATTAAAAAAGTAAAGCGAACGAGGGCGTTCAGATATTAGGTTATCTGCGCCCTCTTTTTTGTTGGAAAAATCACATTTACAAAAGAGAGATTAGGAGGCGGTACATTGACTAAGAATGCATTGGATATGATTGATGAGAAAATAGTAGAGCTGCTGCAGGAAAATGCACGTATAGCGATAAAGGAGATAGCGGCACAGGTGTTTTTGTCATCACCGGCTGTAACAGCCAGAATAGAGAGATTGGAGAGCAAGGGAATCATAAAGGGCTATCATGCCGCTGTAGATTCGGTTAATCTGGGCTATAAGATAAAGGCCTTTGTCAATCTGGATCTGGAGCCTGTACAAAAGGAAGAGTTTTATCCGTTTATTGAGAGTGTGGAGAATGTCATAGAGTGCAATTGTGTGACAGGAGAGTATTCTATGCTCATAGAGGTGGAGTTTTTGAATACGGAGGAGCTTGATGACTTTATCAACACTCTGCAGAAATTCGGCAAGACAAGTACACAGATAGTTTTTTCCACTCCTGTTGAGCACAGAGGCCTGCCTGTACATTCAGGTTTTGATGCATAAGATGATATGAGAGTCAAAAGATATTTTGCATGATTGAATGAAGTGTGCTAAAATAGTTTGCAAAAATACTGACTGTTAAACATGATTTTGGATGCTTTGAATAGTCAGATATATTGATTACGGCAGGAGGATAATATGAGTAAGAAATTAGGCTTCATAGGTTGTGGAAACATGGGAAAGGCAATGATACACGGAGTGCTTGCATCAGGCAAGGCACAGGCAAGCGATATTCTTGCATCTGCAAAGACCGAAAGCTCCAGAGAAAAGAATGCAGCAGAGCTTGGAATCAGGCTGACAGCGGACAATAAGAGCGTAGCAGAGTTTGCAGATATTCTGTTTTTAGCAGTAAAGCCACAGTACTATGAGGAGGTTATAGCAGAGATAAAGGACGCTGTTAGTGACGATGAAATCATTGTTTCGATTGCACCGGGCAAGTCACTTTCGTGGTTTGACGAGATGTTTGGAAAGAGCTTAAAGGTACCATGCCAAATACACCTGCCATGGTTGGTGAGGGCATGATGGGAGTCTGTGCAAATGAAAGAGTATCGCAGGCTGAGCTTGATACAGTGCTTGATTTGTGCTCGGGCTTTTCAAAGGCTGAGGTGATAGATGAGAAGCTTATGGATGTAGTGACAGCGGTCAGCGGAAGCTCACCGGCATATGTGTTTATGTTTATCGAAGCCATGGCAGATGCGGCTGTAGCAGGCGGCATGCCAAGGAGCCAGGCATATACATTTGCAGCCCAGGCAGTGCTTGGAAGCGCAAAAATGGTTCTCGAGACAGGAAAGCATCCGGGCGAGCTCAAGGATATGGTGTGCTCACCTGCCGGAACCACTATCCAGGCTGTGCGTGTGCTTGAGGAAAAGGGCATGAGAAGCAGTGTTTTTGAAGCTATGATGAAATGCCTTGATATCTCCCGCAAAATGTAGTAGAATTATTGCATTGAGTTAAAGGAGAAAAGCAATGAGTCAGGCAAAGGTTGATAAATATAAGAATGAAAAGGCAAATCGTAAAAAGACAAATGCCAGAAATAAAGTAAAGCGTGTTATAGCACGAATTGTTGCAGCTGCGGCTGTAATCGCATTGGTAGGCTGGGGCGGTTACTCCGGATATCAGTACTATGAGAAGAGTCGTCCGGTGAACTGCTATTACGCAGATATCAGTGCAGTCAGTGATTATCTACAGGGATTATCTACAGACAGTGAGCAGTAGATTATATTTTTGATACATAACATATATTTTACGATTTATATGATTAAGTTAAAATACCTCGCAGGTTACTGCGAGGTATTTTCAGTTTTTGAAGAATCCCCGGGCTCTTTTTGTGATTCAGATACAGTCTTTGCATTTCCTTCGGTATTTGAGCTGTCAGAATTTTTTGCTTTGGAGAGTGTGTTATCAATTGCGTCGAGCAGCACTTTGGAGGTGTACTGACTTGTGTTTGCGTAGGAAATATTATCGGTGGACTGATTTTGCACAATCTGCGATACGAGCTCGTTCATCGCAGGCTCAACAAGCGGATACATGGTTTCCACCGAATCAGTCATGTTTTCAAGGCTTATGGAGTTAATGTTATTGCTGTCCACCGCCACAGACACATCGATAGCCGCCCCACCCAGCGCTACAGATGTATTGTACACACCCGGTGTATACATGCCGGTTTCTTCGACTGCAGGCTTTGGCTCATCACCTGAAAAGAAATATGTAGCAGCGAAAATTATCAGAAGAAGCAGTATGCCAAGGAGCACTCCGGTGAGAATGACATGCTTCATTTTTACAACGACGATTTTTGTTTTTGCACTCATATGCGCCTCCTGTGGTTGTTTTATATATAATATGTGTGGGGACGCAAAAATATGACAGATATTCCTGCCTATAACGAAAAAGAGATATCCATGAAGGATATCTCTTTTATGTTATAAGAGCGATAGACGGGGCTCGAACCCGCGGTCTCGACCTTGGCAAGGTCGCGCGTTACCAACTACGCCACTATCGCATGTATTAAGTTGTGTGCCCTCTTATGCTTGGCACGTGTTATATAATACACGATAGTGGTGTATCTGTCAACCATTATTTTTAATTTTTTGTAATAAGTTTTTCAATTTTGTCCATATATTATTTTGTGAAGATATGCATTTCGCGGTTGCTTTTTATTGACATAATTATGTCAATGAAAGGAGTGAAGTATCATGCCACTTATTATGCCTATTAAGGATTTACGCAATACAACCGAGATTTCCAATATTGCACATAAGGAACAGGAGCCTATTTTTATCACCAAAAACGGATATAGCGACTTGGTTGCAATGAGCAGTGAACTGTATGATAAATTTGCAAGAATGAATCGCATTGACGAACCACGCAAAATCGTTTATGTAGTAACAATACAGTATCAGGGACGGAATCTATAAAGAAAGCACCAAAATACTGAGGAGAATATCAAGGGGATTCTCGATTATTGTGTCCATGCAGGCATATTTTGATAAGATAGTAAAAGGATTGGCAAAGAAAAAAATAATTACTTTTCCGGATTATGTGATTATGATACAATTATGGAAAATAGTGTTTTATGAATCTGACAAATCGTTAAGAAAAGAATCGAAGGTGGTGCAAACGAAAAAGCAGTATTGAGACTTTTCATTAACTGCCCTTTCGTTTGCATCAATTTCGATTTTTTCTGGTTGAACAAAGCGCGTCAACTCTATATGGACTTTTAATTCTGACACTCTATTTATAATAGGATAGCATGTACACATAGAAACACATAGAATTTATAATTCAGTCCTGTATTATGACACCAGAAATAAGCCTCCCTAAGGAAGCTAAAAAAATATACAGTTATGATACGTTAACAGAGCATATGTGGTTTTGGTTTTATAAAATGTTGTTCTGTAGGCAGAGGAATAATCTTACCACCACAGGAAGAGCACTTGCATATATCTTTATTATAAAGAAGACGGATAATTGCAGGTGCATCCATATCTTTCAGCTTGGAAATATATTTTTTGCAACCAAGGATGTTTCTGCATAGGGTAATCTTTTTCTTCTTATTTCTGGATGAAAGAAGACCATAGTGCCTGATACGTACAAAACGTTTTGGAGGAACATGCATTAAAAATCGACGGATAAATTCCTCGCCGGATATGGTGATCTCTTTCCAAAGCCCTTGGTTTTTGTAATCTTTAGCAGAAAATGTAACTGTAGATTCTGTCATGTCTTTGATACGGTAGTTGCTGATAGCAATCCGGTGGGTGTATTTTCCAAGGTATCTGATGACAGATTCGGCACCGTCAAATGGTTTCTTGCAATAAGGAATCCATTCCTTTGCATAGCAGGTATTTAACAATTCCTTGAAAGTATAGTAGTTTTTGTAAGGTGCAGCCGATCCATGAAATTCAAGCCTGTCATTTTCCCAGAGCTGCTTAAGTTCAGCCATGTATTTTCCACGAAATGTTTTTGAGATTACCTTAATCGGAAGGAAAAAATCTTTCCCATTGTCTTTCCAATGATTTTTCACATCCAGCCCTCCACCAAGAACAATCGCATGGATATGAGGATGAAAATTCATGGTGCTTCCCCATGTATGGAGGATACAAATATAGCCGATATCAGTCCCAAGATATTTACTGTCAGCAGCAAGTTCACTGAGAGTATCTGAAGCCGCATGATAAAGAGCAGCGTATAAGAATTTCTGGTTGCTGTAGATAATGGGATTGAGTTCTTCCGGAACTGTAAAAACCACATGGAAATAAGGAGCATCTAAGATATCCTCACGCCGTGCATCTACCCATTTTTCTTTTGGAAACTCCTGACACATAGGACAGCATCTGTCACGGCAGGAGTTATAGTGGACTGATATGCAGCCGCAGTCCTCGCATACGCTTACATTCACACCAAAGGCGCCGGTTTTGCAATTCATGATGTGATAAGCGGCCTTTCGCTGAGCGGGAGAAATACTATGTGTGGATTCAAAAGATGAATAAAAACGATGAAAAACATCCTGAATCGTACAATCCTTACTCATGATTCACCACCTTCCGGGTTGTCGAACGGGCTGCGGATCCCAAGAAGTGTCTTGTTGCTCACATGAAGGTAAACATCTGTAGAGCGAGGATCAACATGTCCCAGAAGTGACTGGATATATTTTATATCTGTGCCACTTTCGAATAAGTGGCTGGCAAAACTATGACGGCACGCATGAGAGGAAACATGACGGTTAATGCCGGCGAGTTTAGCACTTTTCTTAAAGAACTGGTTAACACTGGCTATATCAAGATATCCACCGGACCAGGAACTTGGGAAAAGGATATCTTTAGGGCGACCACATTTGTACCAATACTCTGTGAGAAGGTCTAAATTTTTTTGAGACAGAATCGTATACCTGTCAATTCTGCCTTTGGTTTCACGAACATGAATTGTCATGTTGGTACGTGAAATGTCATCATAATGAAGATGAACAACCTCTGATACACGTAATCCGGAAGAATACATAGTTGCAATAATCGCTTTATGCTTCAGATTCGGAGTGGCGTCAATGATTGCATTTATTTCATCGCGGGATAGAACGGCAGGAAGATTTCGCTCTCTTTTCATAGCCGGAACAGTGTCATCATCCCAGACAGTCTTCAGCACCTTTTTATATAAGAACTTTATTGCAGACCGATAGTGATTGTGAGTTTCAGGAGACCTTCCTTCCAGACGTTTGGCAGTAAGAAAACTTTCCGCATCTTCAAGTGTAAGATCAGAAACATTTTTTCCAATCCAACGAAGGAAGTAACTGACATCAGAGCAATACAGTTGAATAGTTCTTTCACGCAGGTTACGTTTTTCCGCTTCATTGCGGATGGATTCAAAAATATCTTTATACATAATAAAACCTCCAGAATAAGTAGTGTTAATAATTACATCTACCTATTCGGAGGTGCATTAGCGTCATAATTCCGATTGCGGAAGAGACTGGAAAATGTTATTCTTATCATAGGCAGTGGAGCTTTCTTAGTTCAGTTGTTTCGTGTGGTAACTTAACAATAACGGATTATGGAAAGTAATTCCACTGCTTTTTAATAAAAATAAAACTGCGCCACAGCCTTGGCAGGCCATCGCGCAGAGATTTTGTTCAATCGAGATTTGTCTGTGAAAAGCCCGTGAATAAGCGGATGTTAATATGTATTGCTTGTGGCAACGGCTCTATTGAATATAGAATTGAGCTATCAAAAACAAGGAGGCAGAGATTATGCTAAATGAAAATATCAAAAGAATTAGAAAGTCAAAAGGGCTGTCGCAAGAAGAACTGGCAATTAAACTGAACGTAGTAAGACAGACAGTATCAAAATGGGAGAATGGTTTGTCAGTTCCAGATTCCAGTATGCTGATTATTTTGGCGAATGAACTGGATACTACTGTAAGTGAATTACTTGGAGAACCTGTAGCAGAACCGACTACCGATGATTTAAAGATTCTTTCTGAAAAATTAGAAGTTGTTAATTTGCAGCTTGCAAAAAGAAGTATAACAAAGGTAAAAACGATTCGATGGATTCTTATTTCATTGTGTGCGGTTATAGTGGTAATATTTATCGCACTTGCATCTACGAATAGTTTTTATTTGAATTGGAATTACAATGATCCTGAGTTGGCAGTGGCAGGAACAATACTGCATGGGTTTGAATTCTTGTTTGTAAGACTCGCACCGATTGTTTTTTTGACTTCGGTGGTTGGAGTTGTGGTGACATATAAGAAAAGATAAATTGATGGTTTATTCCATACGGGAATAAATCTTCATCAAATCTTTATTTTTCCCTGATAGATTATATTTCAGTAAGAAATGAAATATAGAAGGAAGGATAGTAAAGATGGAAATGATGTTACAGACACAAAATCTATGTAAATATTTTAGAAAACAGAAAGCGGTAAATAATGTTTCACTTAATATCGAAAAGGGACAGATTTATGGACTGCTTGGACCGAATGGCGCTGGTAAATCTACCACATTGAAAATGCTGACCGGTATGATGAAACCAACTGCAGGAAAGATTTACTTTGATGGAAAACTTTTGGATAGGAAAGATTTATCAAAAATAGGAGCGTTAATTGAAAATCCGCCTATTTATGAAAATCTTTCCGCCAGAGAGAATTTGAAGGTAAGACAATTATTGCTTGGTACAGATGAAAACAGAATTGATGAGGTCTTGCAGATTGTATCACTTACAAACACCGGAAAGAAGAAAGCAGGACAGTTTTCTTTGGGGATGAAGCAAAGACTAGGCATTGCAATGGCATTGCTTGGAGAACCGGAACTTTTGATATTGGATGAACCTACGAATGGATTAGATCCAATAGGCATCGAGGAATTACGAGAGCTGATCCGGTCTTTTCCGGAACAGGGAATCACTGTAATTCTCTCCAGTCATATTCTCTCAGAGGTACAGTTACTTGCAGATAAAGTCGGGATTATTTCAGGTGGAATCTTAGGATACGAAGGAGCATTAAAGCAGGGAGATAATCTTGAAGATTTGTTTATGAATGTGGTAAGAAAAAACCAGAAAGCAGGTGAAATCCATGGTTAATATTATAAAAGCAGAACATCAAAAAGCCAAAAGAACCATGCGAAAAAAGTTTATCTGGGGATTTCCTCTTCTTACATTTGTCATGGCATTTATATTTACTCTTGGGATGACAAATGCTTATGCAGAAAGTGTTTGGAACTGGTGGTATACACTTTTGCTGCCGGGGATGATTGCTCTATTTTGTTATCTTTCTGTGGCGCAGGAGAAAAAGATAAAATACTATCATTTAATGACTATTCCCACAGACAGAAGAAAATTGTTGCTGGGGAAAATTATTTATATTGGGTACATGATTTTGTTTTCTAATGTGATTGTGTTTGCAGGAGCAACGCTTGGAGGCTTTCTTCTAACGACACATGTTCCAGTTGGAGGAGCGTTGATTGCAGTATTGTTTCTGACGGTTTCTGAGTTATGGGAGATTCCGGTAGCTTTATTTTTAAGTGAACGATTTGGAATGATTGTAAACCTGTTCGTCTGCCTATTTATTACCGTCAGCGGTGTGGTAATATCACAAACCAGAATCTGGTATGTACTTGTTTCTGCAATCCCTATGCGAATGATGTGCCCGTTGCTTCATGTTTTACCAAATGGACTTGCCGCAGAAGCAGGGAATCCTCTTTTGGATACGGGAGTCATTGTTCCGGGAATGTGTCTCTCAATCATCTGGTTTGTTTTTGTAACGGTTCTGTTTTTGAAATGGTTTGAGAGAAGAGAGGTGAAATAAGATGATTGGAAGATCTCTTAATGCAGACTTGCGAAAGATGAAAGGAACATCTGTGATTCTGGCACACTTACTGATTCCGATTATAACCAGCGTTATATTTTTAATATATTACTTTTTTTCACCATGGAATGAAAATATGAAAGTGATTGCATTTTATCAGGCAATAGGAGCAGGACTTCCGGTACTTATTGGAATTTTTACAGCAAGTGTGATGGAACAGGAACAAAATGCAGGTGATTTTCAAAATCTGTTGTCTTTACCGGATAAACCTGCAGCATTTTTATCGAAACTGTTGATGCTACTGGTTTTGTGTCTGTGCTCTATCCTATTGACAGCAATCATATTCGGAATTGGATTTGGAAGAATCGCATCAAGCGATATCGAAATCATGAAAGGATGTATATTTGCAGCATTGCTGCTGTGGGGAAGCAGTGTTCCACTTTATCTGTGGCAGCTGATTCTGGCTTTTCAGTTTGGAAAAGGGGTATCCATTGGAGCAGGGATTATATCAGGACTAATTAGTGCATTGATGCTTACCGGACTTGGAGATTATGTGTGGAAATATGTATTTGTCTGCTGGACGGGTAGAGTACCATATACTTATCTGCAATCTGTATTGGGAGAAACTAGTGTAGGTGAATGGTTGTCATTCATACCAGGTTGCTTAATATTTACAGGGATTAGTATGGTATACTATTTTTGGTGGGTAAACCACTGGGAAGGAAACAGAATATCGGAATAGAATCGAGGGAAACTATGGCAAAAATACTGGCAGTTGATGATGAACCGGCAATTTTGGAAATGATAGAAAGCATTTTGAATAAGGATGGACATCTGGTTACCAAAGTAAGTAATCCACTAAAAATTAATATGGAAGAATTACATCGTTATGACCTGATTTTACTGGACATTATGATGCCTGGAATTGATGGCTTCGAATTATGCAAAAGAATTAGGATACTTGTGGATTGTCCGATTTTGTTTCTTACGGCAAAAACGGAGGAAAACAGTCTGGTAAACGGACTTTCTTTAGGAGCAGATGATTATATTTCAAAGCCATTTGGAGTGATGGAACTTCGGGCAAGGATCAATGCACATCTTAGAAGAGAGCACAGGGAACATTCTGTCCGGATGGTTTTGGGGAGGGTCTGTATTCAAATATCTCAAAAGAAACTATTGGTTGATGATAAGGAACTTCCTCTTACGAAAGCGGAGTACGAAATCTGTGAATTTCTGGCTAAAAACAGAGGACAGGTTTTCTCGAAGGAACAGATATTGGAAGCGGTCTTTGGCTTTGACAATGAGAGTAATGACAGTACTATAATCACGCATATCAAAAATATAAGAGCAAAATTTGCGGATTATGATTATACACCGATAAAAACAGTCTGGGGGATTGGATATAAATGGGAAGAGTAAAGAGAAGCAATGCACTCAGCTGGATTTTTATGAGATATGTACTGGTCATGCTTGGATCATTAGTTGGTTTGGTGATTGTTGCTTATCTGCTGCTGTACCTTTTGATTAGTGTGGGCTGTATTTATCCGGCAAATTATGCAGAGCAAAAGATTAATGAAGCATATGATACGATTCTACGTGCAGATAAAGTGACTGCTGAGATGATTCCCGCACTTTGTGATTATGTAATCTTTTCAGAGAATGGAGAGAAAATAGGTGGAGATCTGTCAGAACAATACGAACAGATAGCATGGAATGTTGCAAAGTACGGAAACGCATCCGGGAAATATTTTTATAAAGTAATTGTAAGGGAAAATGAATATGTTGTATTGCAATATCGCCTGACACCTCAATATCATTCAGCTTTTTTGAGGGAGCATTTTATAGGACCACAGAATGTGATGATTATTATGTCTGTGATTGGAGCGGTAGCGATTATCATCATTCCGTCCATACGTTTTGGAAAAAGAATCAAAAAGCAGATGCAGCCTGTATTAGACGCAATCGGACAAATAAAGGATCAAAATCTGGAATATGAGACATCCTGTTCCGGTATCAAAGAGTTTGATGACTGTTTATCGGCAATCGATGATATGCGAGATGCATTGCGAGAATCTTTAGAAAAGCAGTGGAAAACAGAGCAGGAAAAGAAACAACAGATGTCTGCTTTGGCGCATGATATTAAAACACCTCTTACGATTGTACGGGGAAATGCAGAACTACTTTCAGAGACTGAACTGACCACAGAACAGAAGAATAATATCACTTATGTTTTGAACGGCACAACACAGATACAAAGTTATGTAAAACAGTTGATAGATGTCACAAAATCATGGAATTGCAGTGATGTTACCTATACAACGGTGAGGTTAGAAGATTTTTTCGCAGATATAAAGGAACAGGCACTCGGACTGGTAGAAATCTATCACCAGAAGATAGATTGGAAGGCGGAACAAAGTGATAAAAAGGTAACGATTGCTTATGATCCAATGTTCCGGGCCGTAATGAATGTGATTCAGAATGCAGTGGAGCATACAAAAGAAAATGGAATCATTTATATTGACGCAAAGGAGCAGGATGGCCGGCTGACATTCATTGTGGAGGATAGCGGATCAGGATTTACAAAAGAAGCATTATTGCATGGCACAGAGCAGTTTTTTATGGATGACACAAGTAGAAATGGCGAAGCCCATTATGGGATGGGACTATTTTTTGCAAAAACTGTGGCTGAAAAATATGGTGGAGGTATTAAACTTTCAAATTCTGAAAATACAGGTGGGGCGAGGGTAGAAATATTTTTCCTGAGTAGTCAAGAAACAAGCTAAATAGACCGCAATTAAGCTATGTAAAAGAAATTTTACATGAGAGCCAGCGGTCTGGCAGAGATAGCCAAAGTACTTCAGACTACGCCGAATTATCTGCTGGGTTTTGCAGATAATAATGATGGATTTGCGGATGAAGCGCTTGGTTTGTTGCGAGATGTGAAGTATCAGTCTGTAAGAGAGATTCTTTTGAAGCAGATCAGGGCACTGATTTGAAAAATGTATTGCCTTTGTCCGTACATTGACTTATAATATGGGTAAAAGAAAGGGGCGTGATGATATGGCAGCTAAATCAGCAAATCTTTATGCAAGAATAGAGCCGGATGTTAAAGAACAGGCTGAGGGAATTCTGGCTACTTTGGGGATCCCGGCATCTAATGCTATCAATATGTTTTATAAGCAGATCATTCTAAATAGGGGGCTTCCGTTTGAGGTAAAGATTCCAACTGCGAGACCTGTTGATATTTCGAGAATGAACGTAGAGACTTTGGACATGGAACTTGAGAAAGGATATGCGGATATGCAGGCAGGGCGTACCAAATCTGCAGCTCAGGTTTTTGCGGATATCCGAAGGGATTATAATGTATGAAATATGATGTTACCTTTACGGAGCAGGCTGAGAACGATCTTCGCGGTATCTTTGAGTATATAGCATTTTTATAATCATAAATCCTATGAGGCGTATGAGACATTTGGTTTCATACGTCTTTTCTTTTTACTTTTTTGAGTTGACTACCGGTCAACAGAAGTTGACCGTTTGACGAACGATTTATTCCGTGGTGTTCCGTAGAATGACATATGTAAGCAAGAGGTGACGCAAGCCGACAAGCCTAACCTCCAAGAAATGTTATGGAGGTGCGAACATGTGCATTACAGAAGAAAAACTGGTGGAAGCCTACGGTAATTCAAATCCGCATGACGCTTCCTACTGATCTACAAGAACTACAGCGTATTTCCTCAGTTGGTAGACTGTTACGAAACAGGGTTGTTTAATCGGATCCTTTTTGAAGTGGAATACAACAGGCGGAAGAAGAATGACGATGATCTGGGCGTTAGGGTTTAGACAAGCCATCTCAGCGATCCTACAGCTGCAAAGACCATCGAGCATATCATGATTCGGGATGCCATTGAGGAATGCAATTTCTCCGGTAACATCCTGAAGGAGACGGATACTCCGGAAAAGCACAAACATGATATTCTCACGATCCATATGATGAGACGGGAATTTGAAGTCTTTGACTCAGCTCTCAAGGCCCTTCCGACGAAGGAGCATGACATCGTATTTACCTTTATCAATAAGGAACGCAAGATGCTGGAGATTGCGGAGGACAGAGACTTGGCTTATCAGACAGTGAAGAATCTGATCGGTGATATCAAGAAGTTACTGGAAAGCAGAACAGTCCCTTATTTCAGGGAAACATTATAAGAAGTGAATACTTTCTGTACCAGGCTTTGCGAGAACGAAACGAATCTCAAGGTCATTCAGACGGTGATGGGACACAAGGACATCCCAGTACCACACGCTAAGACATTAGCACGGAACAGGACGGCAATCCTCAAAGACCCTGAAATGCATTTGGACGGAGCCAAGGGGACAAAGACGGAATAGGACGTAAGAACTGACCAATCCAATCCCGACAATGAAGAGCTTAGACAGTAGCGCTTCCAAGAAAGCTGACGGCAAGGCAGAAGGTGCCCAGACCGCCGGTGATAACAACGGATTCTTCACTCCGAACAGCAAGTCCGATTTCAGAGCTGTTAAGGTAAAAGAGTGCGTGGCAGTACCCAAGTCCAAGAAGCTGTTACAGTTCACTCTGGATGACGGCACCGGCACCGACCGCACCATCCTCTCCGGTATCCACGCTTACTATGAGCCGGAAGAACTGGTTGGAAAGACACTGATCGCCATCACCAACCTGCCCCCCAGAGCCATGATGGCATTGAGTCCTGTGGTATGCTGCTGTCCGCAGTATGCGAGGAGAACGGCGAAGAGAAGCTGAACCTGCTCATGGTGGACAACCATATTCCGGCAGGCGCGAAGCTGTACTAAGAGAAAAATAATGAATGCGCCAGAAGGCAGATAAGTCTTCTGGCGCATTTTTTAATAAATTGCTCTGTATACAAAAATCAACCACCGGTAGAATGACATTATTCTCCGAATCTGGTATACTTTCAGT
>OHJU01000411.1_pt1 | contig 23837 bp, 19 predicted proteins | sample 1568711 | NCBI WGS metagenome assembly OHJU01 (sample SAMEA3879574, study PRJEB24766) | human gut metagenome | biome: human-associated habitat; feature: feces | place: USA | collected 1985/1987 | reverse complement strand
TCCGTCCCCATTGCTTACCTTCTTCGCCTTGTTGCACTTCATTTTACAATCTAGGGCAAAAAAGGTTCTAAGCCGTCGGAGACAAAACCGGCATCAACCTCCCCTCGCCATCTGGCGCGGGGAGGTTCACCGCTAAAGCGCCCTGGGCATTACTGTGGTTTTAAAAAACTCCCTTGCCGTTTCAGGCGTAATGCTGAACTCCTCCCCGTCAAGCAGCACGGCAACGCCTGGCCTTTCGCACCGCTTCATGCAAAACGTCGCCTTAAAATCAACCTTGTCATGCAGCGCGTTCTCCTCAATCAAATGCTGAAAGGTTTGAATTACATTATACGAACCCTTGAGGTGGCACGAACTTCCTATACATACGCTTAATTCAACCATCATTCAGCCCTCCTTACGCGCGTAATCGATGTGAAGCAGCTCATGCACGCGCCCTTTTAGCAGTCCGCCGTACAGTGACATCATCAGCGGGTTTTCCTCCGAGCGCTTTATGCTGCTGAGACGGTCGGCCGAGTATAACCCCCTGCCGCGGCCTTCCTGTTCCGCCTTGGCCGCAAAGGGCTGGCCCGCGCCGCTTATGCATCCTCCCGGGCACGCCATGACTTCGACAAAGTCGTAGCGCTCGCCCGCCTTTATCCGCTCTATCAGGCTGCATGCGTTCTTTAAGCCGCTTACGACCGCTATCCTAACCTGCCTGTTCCCAAAGCTGACCGATGTTTCCTTTACGCCCTCCATACCGCGTACGCCCCTGTACGCCATTGACATAAGGGCTGTAGACGACTTATCCGAAGATATGCGGCGGAGCACAGCCTCCGTCACGCCGCCGGTTACACCGAATATAACGCCGGCGCCGGTCATGGTGCCAAACGGCATATCCACGGCTTCAGGTTCAAGTTCGTTGAACACTATGCCCGATTCCTTTATCATCTGAATCAGCTCCTGCGTGGTTATTACATAATCCACGTCGGGTCTTCCATCACGCCTAAACTCGCCGCGGGCAGCTTCAAACTTCTTTGCCGTGCACGGCATTACCGCCACGTGTACGTGCCTTCTGCTTGACGTGCTGTTGTGCTCGCGGATTACCGAGGCGAACATCTGCATTGGCGAGCGGCAGGTCGATACATGAAAAAGCAGCTCGGGATAGTTCTTCTCGCAAAAGCTCACCCAGGCCGGACAGCATGAGGTGAACAGCGGCATATCGTATCCGCCCTCCTCCAGCCTGTTTATCAGCTCGTTTGACTCCTCAAGCACCGTCAAGTCGGCTCCGGTGGATGTATCGTAGATTTCGTCAAAGCCCATGCGCCTGAGCGCCGCTACGATCCGGCCTATGGCGTTTCCGCTTTCCTGAAGCCCAAGCTCACGCCCCACGGCTACGCGTACTGCCGGGGCGATCTGCACCGTTACCTTTGTCCCCGGGTCGTCAAGCGCCCTCCATACCCGCCTGGCGTCGTTTTTAACCACTATAGCGCCTGTCGGGCACACCGCCGCGCACTGGCCGCAGCCTACGCACGGCGAATCGGCGATTGGTATGTCAAAGGCCGTGCTTATCGACATGTCCGCGCCGCGGCCGGCGAAATCTATGGCGCCTACGTTTTGCACCTCGTTGCACATCCTCACACAGTCGCCGCACAGGATGCACTTGTTTTTATCCCTTGTTATGCACAGCGAGGAATCGTCTATCTTTGGCTTGGCCGCCGTATTTGGGAAACGCACCCCGTCTATGTCAAAGCGCATGGCCAAGTCCTGCAGCTTGCACTTTCCGTTGTTGCCGCAGGTTGTACAGTCGCGGCAGTGGTTGGCAAGCAGCAGCTCCAGGATCATCTTTCTGTATTTTCTAAGCCGCTCGGTGTTTGTGCGTATCTCCATGCCGGCCTTGGGCGGCGTGGAACACGCGGCGTCCAGCCCTCCCCACTGGTTTTCAACCATGCACATGCGGCACGCGCCGTATATCGACAGCTCCGAATGGTAGCAAAATGTCGGCAGCTTGATCCCAGCCTTCCTTATGAGCTCAAGAAGGTTTTTCTCCCCGTTGATCTCCACGGGGATCCCGTCTATGGTCAGATATTCCCTTGCTTCCATCGCCTTAACCCTCCTTGATCGCGTTGAACGGGCACGCGTCAACGCACGCTCCGCACTTTACGCATTTTATCTCATCAATACTGTACGGCTCCTTTACCCTGCCCGATATCGCGCCCGCCGGACATATCCTTGAGCACTTCGAACACCCCCTGCACAGGTCCGCGTCGATGCTGATACGCTTCAGCTTCTGGCAGCTGCCGGCCGGACATCGCTTGTCATATATATGCGCCTCATACTCGTCCCTGAAGCTTTTGATGGTGCTTACAACGGGGAATGCAGCCGTTTTTCCCAGTCCGCACAGCGCGGTGGCTGAAATCGTGTCCGCAAGCTCAAGCAGCAGCTCTATATCGCCGTCCTGACCGCTGCCGCCGACGATACGCTCAAGTATCTCAAGCATGCGCTTGGTGCCTTCGCGGCACGGCACGCATTTGCCGCACGACTCGTTCTGGGTAAAATTCATGAAAAAGCGCGCTACCTCTACCATGCAGGTCCTGTCATCCATTACGACCAGCCCGCCCGAGCCTATCATGGCGCCCGCCTTTTTCAGGGAGTCAAAATCAAGGGGAAGGTCAAGGTGTTCGCTGGTAAGGCAGCCGCCGGACGGCCCCCCGATCTGCACGGCCTTGAATTCCCCGCCTCCGCGCATTCCGCCGCCTACGTCGAAGATCACCTCGCGCAGGGCCGTCCCCATCGGCACCTCTATAAGGCCGGTGTTCTCTATGTTGCCAGTAAGCGCAAACGCCTTTGTACCGGGGCTGTTTTCAGGACCTATGCCCCTGTACCACTTTGCCCCGTTGCATATTATCAGCGGCACGTTGGCGAAGGTTTCAACATTGTTCAAAACCGTGGGCATATTGAAAAGCCCATGCTCAACCGTACGCGGCGGCTTTACCCTTGGCATGCCCCGCTTGCCTTCGATCGACGCGGTGAGCGCGCTGCCTTCGCCGCATACGAACGCGCCCGCCCCGCGGTTTATATGAATCCTGAAGCTGAATCCAGAGCCGAGTATGTCGTCGCCTAAGAGGCCCAGGGCGTTTGCCTGTTCGATGGCGTTTTTAAGCCGGCTTACCGCCATTGGGTATTCGGCACGGACATATATATAGCCTTCGGACGCGCCGCATGCCGCACCCGCTATCATCATGCCCTCAAGCATCTTGTGGGGATCGCCCTCCATTATGCTTCTGTCCATGAACGCCCCTGGATCGCCCTCGTCGCCGTTGCAGACGATATACTTTTGCTCTGCCTTCTGGCGCTTTACCTGGGCCCACTTTCTGCCCGTGGGAAAGCCTCCGCCGCCCCGTCCCCTGAGGTTGGCCTCGGTTATCTCGTCTATGATCTCGTCCGCGCTCATATCAAACAGCGCCTTTTCAAACGCCGCGTAGCCGCCGATGCCCAGATATTCCTTAATCGAAGTCGCGTCTATATGGCCGCAGTGCTCAAGAACCAGCCTGGTCTGTTTTTTGTAAAACGGTACTTCCTCCTGCTTTTTAAAAACCACGCCGTTTTTCTTGTATGCAAGCCGCTCTATATGCTCGCCGCGCATAACGGTCTTCTCCACGATCTCCTCGCAGTCCGCCGGCTTTACCTTTGTATACAGATAGCCGTAGGGCTCTATCCTTACAAGCGGCCCCATCTCGCAAAAGCCGTGGCATCCGCTCTTTTTCAGGCCTACCGCGCCCTCGTGCGGCTCCTCCTTAAGCTCTACCTCGCAGTTTACGCCGCGCTCCTCCATTATTGATTTAAGCAGGCCGTATATCTCCAAAGAGCCGCTTGAGATGCAGCCTGTGCCGGCGCATACCAGTATCTTCTTTTTTTCCGCGCAAATGGAGTTTTTATAGATTGCGCGGAGCGCTTTAAGGTCTTCTCTGCACTTGAGCATACTACAGTTCCTCCCTCAGTTCCTCTATCAGCGCCGCGGCCTTATCCGGAGTCATGGCCGGATAAACCTTGTCGTTCACAGTAAGCACCGGCGCAAGCCCGCACGCGCCCAGGCATGAAACGGTTTCTACGGTGAATCCCATGTCGTCCGTGGTCGGCTTATCCTCTGACAAGCCCAGTTCCTTGCGAAGCCGCTCCAGGATTGGAATCGATTTTCTTACATGGCAGGCTGTGCCGTCGCAGACCTTTATTACAAATTTTCCCTTGGGATTGAGCGAAAAATTTTCATAAAACGTGGCCACACTATATATACTGGCCTGGCTTACGCCCAGCCGTTTTGAAAGATAAGAAAATGTCTCCCTGGGCAGATATCTATACCGCTCCTGAATGCCCTGCAATATCGCAATTACAGCGCTGGGGCTGCAGCCAGCCCTGCCGATGATCTCATCGATGGCCGTATAATCAAACGCTTCGTTCATAGGCGTCTCCTTTCAAACCGTTGTTCTTTAAAAATAGCTTACCTTTATCCTCTTGCCCATCCTCTTGAGACAGGCGGCAAGTTCCTCCACCAGACGCATCTTGATGCTGAACCCAATCGGAAGGTTGGGATTCTGATGGGCCGGATTAACGGCCTTTCCTACGTAAAAGTTGATGTCGGTAGCCTCCTCAAACAGCAGCCTGGCTATCATGGACGCCCCGTCCTTTTTATAGCTCCAGTCCGTATACCTGCGGTTGCTTTCAAGATAGTCCCTGGCATAGTCCAGCACCCTGTTTATCGTTATAACGCCCTCTGTAACCAGGTCCACGCCCTCTATCGCGGCAATCGGCGGTATGTCCGGATCAACGTATACCGGCATGCCGGCGTCAAGCGTTTTATGCAAAAACTCAGCCGCCAGGGTGGACGTGGTGCCGCCGCATACTATATGCTTGCCCTCCTTTGAGAAGAAAAGCGACATCATCTTGTTGAGGTCGTCAGGATCGGACGGAGGGCCGATCATAAGGTTTACGGGCTTTCGCCTTCGAATCTTTACAGTGCATACGGTGGTGTCGTCCCCGGGCCTTCCCCCGTACAGGTCGCTGCATTGCTGAACCAGCATGGAGCTGAGCGTTTTCGCGGTATACTCGCTGTCGTACATGGTTTCCATAAAACCTATTATATCTTCCCGCTGCCAGCCAAAGTTAAGCGTCTGCCCCACTCCCGCGTGTATCGCGCCGTCGCTCATGGCGATGAGGGTGTCGTCCTCCCTGAGCTTGATCTTTGATTTATATATCGTTTTTCCGTCTATGTTTTCGCTCGTTTCGGGATAGGCATAGTTCTTCCCGTCCCTGAGCATGATCACATGCGGGTTGTCGTACTGAATTATCTCAGCCTCAAAATTGCCTGAAATCCTTATAATCGTAAAGGTTGAGTACGCTATCTGCCTTACAGCGCACACCGGCAGCGTGGCCGCTATAGTGGATACGCAGTCCTCAATCGTAAGGGCGTTTGCCATCATCGTTGAAATTATCTTGGAGGTCAGGGTGGACAATATGTTTGCCTTTACACCGCTGCCCAGTCCGTCGGCCAGTACGGACACGGTAGCCCCCTCCCCCTGTTCGGCGATTTCGACATGATCCCCGCACAGCTGTTCGCCGTACTTGTTTACGCTTACATAGCCTACGTCCGTGCACAGGTCATTCATTTGAAAGCGACTCCTTGAGCTTTGTAAGGGCAACCTTTGTCTCGGCCGTGGTTTCGCCCAGAAGCGAAGCGATTTCCTGAACAGCGCGCATCTGCTTTTCTATGACCTTGTCGGTTATCTCCATGGTGGTGCGGCTTAGCTCCTCCTTTTCGGCGCGCTGCTTTTGCTCCTGCGTTACGTCGCGCATTATGCAGATGATAATATGGAACCCCTTGTCGTAGATTACGGTCTGCTCCACATACTTCTTATATTCGGCCAGGTAAACCGGCCTGTTATAGATGTCTTCACCCTTATCCATCACCTCAAAGAACACAATCGGGTCCAGTACGCGCACCACCTGGTCGCCCAGTATATTGCTCTGGTCCGTTATGTTCATAAGTTCGCACGCCGAGGCGTTTATCTGCTGAACCTCGAAGGATTCGTTCAAAACTATTACGGCGTTGGGCGTGTTCTTGATGATGTTGTCCGAGAACGACTCGGCCTTTTCCTTCAGATACGGCAGGCACATCGTAAGGTCGGCCTTGCCCTGTATTACAGCGACCGCCTTCTCGCGGCAGGTGTTGTAGCCGCAGCTTCCGCAGTTGAGTTCATGCTCGGGCTTTGTCTTGCCCATCTTTTTTAGCACCTCCTCAATCGCGGCGCCGCCGGGCATGACATGCCGCGCCATGAGGGCGGGCATATCCTTTTTCAGCTCGTCCTGGGACAGCTCCTCTACGTCAAAATCCTTTTTGCCCGCATAGCTGTTGACGGCGATATAGTCCCTCACCGGAAGCCGGTGGTTTTTGTCCATGGCCGGCCCGCCTATGCAGCTTCCCGCGCACGCCGACATTTCGATAAAGCACTTTGTAAGCCTGCCTTCGACTATGTCGTTTATGGCGTTTATGCAGTTTTCCATGCCGTCGATTGCCAGATACGTATATTCCGGATTATCCGCCGCCATGGTGCGGAGAATCCCTCCTGAGGTTGGGAAAAGCCTGGCGCGGCTCTCCTGGTTTTCGTCCCCGATATGTTCGAGTTCTACTCCTTCGTCATTGAGCCAGGCCGACAGCTCCTCAAAGGTAAGCGCGCAGTCCACTATGCCCGCGTAGTTCTCCGCCTCGGCTTTTTTTGAAATGCACGGGCCTATGAACACGGTTTTTGCGCCTTCGTGGGCGCGCTTTATCGCCTTGCAGTGGGCCTGCATGGGCGATACCACGTGCGCAAGGTATGGAAGCGCCTGCGGATAATGCTTTTGTATCAAAAGGTTTATGGTTGAGCAGCACGATGATATGATAACGTCCTGCTCAGCCATGTTTGCCATCAGGTCGTACTGGCGCTTTACTATCGTAGCGCCTACCGCCGTCTCCTCGGCCCCCGCAAACCCAAGCCGCTTCAGCGCCCTGTCCATGGACTTTATCGTAACGCCGTCGTAATTTGCCACAAACGACGGCGCGATGCTCGCGTATACAGGGCTTTCCCCAGCTATCAGGGCCTTTGCGGACGCGACGTCGTTTCTTATCTCCTTTGCGTTTTGCGGGCACGCCACAAAGCACTGGCCGCACAGAACGCACTCGTCGTTTACAATGTTGGCCTGATGGTCGCTGAATCTGATGGATTTTACAGGACAGTGCCTGATGCATTTATAGCAGTTTTTGCAGTTGGCCTTTTTAAGCTTTAAATAATCCTGCATGCGGTCAATCCTCCCTTCCCGCGCGCGCCTTTTCCATGAATACCCTGTCGTTTATAACAAACCGCTCGTGTATGCCCTCGCCCACCAGCGTTTTTCCGTCATAAGCTCTTACGCTGAACGTAAGCCGCCTTCGGTCCACGCCCGTAAGCTCGCTTTCGCACCTGATCACCGCCCCCTCCACGGACGCGGCAAGGTGCCTGACGTTTACAAGCGTGCCTACGGTGCTCGTCCCCTCGGAAAGATACGGGCTTACGCTCTCAAGCGCCGCGCGCTCCATGAGCGTTATAAGCGACGGCGTGGAAAACACCTCAAGCCCGCCGCTGCCCAGGGTTTTGGCCATGTTGGAGGCATCGACCCCTGTAACGGCCTCTCCCGTGACGCCAACTCTTATGCCTTCCATGACCTACAGCCTCCCGACTATCTCGTTTTCAAAGAATTCCCTGGTGTTCTCCGGTTTAAGCGAAAACAGCTCTTCATCGATCTTTACGCATACGCCCTTTGTGCAGTTGCCCATGCAAAACGCGCCGCACAGCTCTACGCTGTCCTGAAGCCCCTTTTGCGCAATCAGGCTCTGGAGCTGCTCCACTATCTGCCTTGAGCCCTTTAAATGACATGAACTGCCAATACATACCGTGACCTTCATAAATTTACCCCTCCATCCATTGTCATTGATAGTCGACCACGTTGGCCCAGTGAAGCAGGAATTCGCGCTCCTGCGGCCTGCCCTTGCCAAGCTGGGACGCGGACACGATGGCAATCCATTTTTCCACGTACTGCCGGGCCGTGTCGGTCTTTTTGCAAAACAGCTTCATATAAAGCTCTGCGCCCTTTATGTCGCCCGACAGCCAGAACAGCAGGTACGTTCTTGCCGCGTCGGCGCCGGCGCTGCCCTGAGTCGCGTGCGACCAGTCGATTATGTAGGCGTCGCCGCTTTCATTTATTATTATGTTGCTTGGGTTATAATCGCCGTGGCAGAGCTTTTTCTGCTTGGGCAGGCTGTCAAGCCTTGTATGCAGGTCATATCTCGCCGTGGCGTCAAGGCCGGATTCGCATATCTTTCTGTGCATCTTGTCCGTAAGCTTCGTAAGCGCGGGCGCCGTATGCGACAGCATGCCGATCTGGATATCCACGAACCTGTCCATATATTCGTCATACAGCTCCGGATGCTCCTCCATGAGCTGGGAAAGCGTCCTGCCCTCTATATACTCGGTAACTATGGCCCACTTTCCGCCGACCTTTGTAACCTCAATGAGCTTAGGCGCCTTAAGGCCGGTTTCATAAACCCTGGCCAGGTTAAGCGCCTCGCTCAGCACGTCCGCGGCCGAATAGTTTTCATTGAACACCTTGACGGTTCTATCCCCGTCGCGGTAGACCGTTTTTGCGGTGCGTACGGCTATAATCTTATCAAGATTCATGCTTATGCCTCCTTATCAGGGCCGTAATAGGCGTTTAAGTACATCGTTTTTATCTCGCTTATCAGGGGATACCTTGGGTTGGCCCCGGTGCACTGGTCGTCAAACGCCTGCTCGGCCATCTCGTCCAGGCTGCTCAAAAAGTCCGATTCATCAATTCCATATTCGCGAATCGAGCGTTTTATCCCTATCCTGTCCTTCAGCCGGCCTATCGCGCCCAGCAGGCTTTCGAGTTTTTCGGCGTTATCGCCGCCGCCAAGTCCGAGATAATCCGCTATTTCGGCGTACCTTTCAAGCGTGTGCGGATGTCCGTATTGCGGGAACGTACCCATCTTTACCGGAGCGTCGGCCGCGTTGAAGCGCATTACTTCCTCTATCAACAGCGCGTTTGCCACGCCGTGCGGCAGGTGGTGGTAAGCACCCAGCTTGTGCGCCATTGAATGGCAAACGCCTAAAAACGCGTTTGCAAACGCCATACCCGCCATAGCCGCGGCGTCGGCCATCCTTTCCCTCGCTATGGGGTCGCCCGCGCCGCTTTCATACGCGCCGGGCAGGTACTCAAATATCAGTTTAAGCGCCCGCAGAGCCATAGCGTCGGTATAATCCGTGGCCATCATGGAGGCGTACGCCTCAAGCGCGTGCGTGGCCGCGTCTATGCCTGACGACGCCGTCAGCCCCTTTGGAGCGTTCATCATCATATTGGCGTCTATAACGGCCATATTGGGCATGAGCTCGTAATCGGCAAGGGGATACTTCACTCCCGTTTCACCGTCGGTAATAACCGCAAACGGCGTTACCTCCGAACCCGTGCCGGCCGTAGTCGGCACGGCTATGAAATAAGCTTTCTCCCCCATCATCGGGAAGGCGTACACGCGCTTTCTTATGTCAGCAAAGCGCATTGCCATGTCCATAAAGTCGGCCTCCGGATGCTCGTACAGCACCCACATGATCTTTGCCGCGTCCATCGCCGATCCGCCGCCCACGGCTATTATGCAATCGGGGCCAAACTCCTCCATGGCCCTGGCGCCCTCCCTGGCGCACTTCAGCGTAGGGTCGGGGGAAACCCCGAAAAACGTGGTGTGAAGGATTCCCATCTCATCCAGCCTGTCGGTAACCGCCCTCGTATACCCGTGCTCGTAGAGGAAGGCGTCCGTAACTATAAACGCCTTTTTTCTCTTGTTCTTTAGCTCCTCAAGCGCCACGGGCAGGCAGCCACGCTTCATATATACCTTCTGCGGTACGCGGAACCAGAGCATATTTTCCCTCCTCTTTGCCACGGTTTTTATATTGAGCAGGTGCTTTACCCCTACGTTATCGGAAACCGAATTGCCGCCCCATGAGCCGCATCCCAGCGTAAGCGACGGCCTGAGCTTGAAGTTATAAAGGTCGCCTATTCCGCCGTGGGAGGCAGGGGTGTTTACAAGAATGCGGCAGGTCTTCATCCTTTTGGCAAACTCATCAAGCTTTTCCTGTTCAAAAACCTCGTTGAGATAGATTGACGACGTATGGCCTATTCCGCCGTCAGCTATCAGGCGCTCGGCCTTGTTCAAAGCGTCCTCAAAATTTTCAGCCCTGTACATGGCCAGCACTGGAGACAGCTTTTCATGCGCGAATTCCTCGGTGATATCCGTGCTTTCAACCTCGCCGATCAATATCTTCGTGCCCTCCGGAACGCTGACGCGTGCCAGGCTGGCAATCCCGACGGCCGGCTGGCCTACGATCTTGGCGTTGAGCGCGCCGTTTATGATGATCGTCTTTCTTACCCTTTCGGTTTCGTCCTTGTCAAGAAAATAACAGCCGCGCCGGGCGAATTCCCGCTTTACCCTGTCGTACACGCCGCTCAGAGCTATTACCGACTGTTCCGACGCGCATATCATGCCGTTGTCAAAGGTCTTGGAGTGTATGATTGAATTGACTGCGAGAACTATATCGGCAGTATCGTCGATTATCGCGGGCGTATTGCCGGCGCCCACGCCTATGGCCGGCTTGCCCGACGAGTATGCGGCCTTTACCATGCCAAAGCCGCCCGTTGCGAGTATTATGTCGGCCTCCTTCATCACGGCGTTTGTAAGCTCGAGCGACGGCACGTCGATAAAGCCGATTATGCCCTCCGGCGCGCCGGCCCTTACCGCCGCCTCAAGCACCACCTTTGCGGCCGCTATGGTGGAGCGGCGCGCCCTAGGATGCGGGCTTACGATTATCCCGTTTCGGGTCTTCAGCGCGATAAGGGTTTTGAATATGGCGGTAGACGTTGGGTTGGTGGTTGGTATTACCGCGGCGATAACGCCTATGGGCTCGGCAATCCGCGTTATGCCGTATTCCCTGTCCTCTTCGATTACTCCGCAGGTCCTCACATCCTTGTAGGCGTTATATATATACTCGGAGGCATAGTGGTTTTTTATGACCTTGTCCTCCATAACGCCCATGCCCGTTTCCTCGGCCGCGAGCTTTGCAAGGGGTATCCGCTCGCGGTTAGCGGCAGCGGCAGCCGCAAGGAATATGCGGTCCACCTGCTCCTGGGTATATGTCGAGAATATCCTTTGTGCTTCGCGAATGCGGCCAAGCGCCCGCCTGAGCGCCTCAATGTTGTCAACCGTTTCGTAATACGCGACAGTGTTCATCTCTTTTGCCCTCTTAGAATTATATTTTTAATCATGAAGCCTTTCGTTAAGATGCTTTGAAAGCAGCGCAAGGGAAATTGCCATGTTTTCATCCTGTACAAGCACGTTTTCAGGAACCCTGAGGTGCGTGGGCGCAAAATTCAGTATCGCGAGCACCCCGTTTTCAACCAGCGTGTCGCATACTCCCTGGGCGCTTTGCGCCGGCACCGCGATTATGCCTATCTTCACGTTCATCCGGCGGCAAAGTTCGCCCAGGCGCTTTGCCGGCATCACGGGCTTGCCGTTTATCAAGGTTCCCGCCACGTCCTCATTGGAATCAAAAGCGGCTATGATGTTCAGGCCGTATTCCTCAAAGCCGTCGTAGGACAAAAGGGCGCGGCCCAGGTTGCCCGCTCCGACTATGACCGCCGCGTCCGAGTTGCCATAGCCAAGGAACCGCTCTATATCCGAAATCAGGCTGCCTGTAACGTACCCGACCTTGGGCCTGCCTCCCGAACTTACCGAGGCCAGGTCCTTTCTGACCTGAACGTCGTTTAAGCCCAGCGCGTCCGCTATCGCGGTAGCGGATATGTTTGAGGCGCCGTCCTTGGCCGCGGACCTTAAATAGCTTAGATACAACGGCAGCCTCTGCAGCGTCTGCTTTGAAACCGGCCTGCTGTCCATCGCCTATTCTCCTTTGCTCTTTATGTATTCGTCGATGGCCGACGCGGAAGCCTTTCCCGCTCCCATGGCAAGTATAACTGTGGCGGCTCCGGTTACGGCGTCGCCTCCGGCATATACGCCCTCGCGGGATGTAAGGCCGGTGGATTCGTCGGCTACTATTCCGCCCCACCTCTTCGTTTCAAGTCCCTCTGTGGTGGATTTAATGAGCGGGTTTGGCGAAGTGCCTATCGCCATTATTACGCAGTCAAGCTCCATGGTAAATTCCGAACCCTTGCGCGGGACCGGCCTGCGCCTGCCGGATTCGTCCGGCTCGCCCAGCTCCATCTCCACGCAGGTCATACCCTTTACAAATCCGCTTTCATCGCCAAGAATCTCTACGGGGTTATTAAGCAGCTTGAAGATTATCCCCTCCTGCATGGCGTGCTCAACCTCTTCCTTTCTGGCGGGAAGCTCCTCAAGCGACCTTCTGTAGACAATGTACACCGCTTCAGCGCCCAGTCTCTTGGCGCAGCGGGCCGCATCCATCGCCACGTTGCCGCCGCCTACCACAGCCACGCGCTTTGCGTGCTGTATGGGCGTGGCGCTGCCCGGCAGATAGGCCTTCATAAGGTTTACGCGCGTTAAAAACTCGTTTGCCGAATATACGCCCTTTAGGTTTTCCCCTGGTATGTTCATAAACCTGGGAAGCCCCGCCCCAGAGCCGATGAATACGGCCTCAAACCCCTGCTCATCCATAAGCTCGTCGATGGTTATCACCTTGCCTACGACCATATTGGTTTCAATCTTAACGCCCAAATCCCTGAGCGTATCTATTTCCTTCTGCACTATTGCCTTTGGAAGCCTGAACTCCGGAATTCCGTATTCAAGCACCCCGCCCGCAAGGTGCAGCGCCTCGAACACGGTAACGTCATAACCCTTTTTAGCCAGGTCGCCAGCGCAGGTAAGGCCCGACGGCCCCGAGCCGATTATTGCTACCTTATGGCCGTTTGGCTCCGGCCGCTTCGGCTTTTCACCGCTGTTTTTGTTGTGGTAATCCGCCGCAAAGCGCTCAAGCCGGCCTATGCCCACCGGCTCGCCCTTAAGCCCCCGCACGCAGCGCTGTTCGCACTGCGTCTCCTGAGGGCACACCCTTCCGCATACGGCGGGCAGGGAGCTGGATTTTGATATGACGGAATACGCCTCCTCAAAGCGGCCCTCGGCCATCTCCTTTATAAACGACGGTATGTCGATGTGTACCGGACAGCCGCCCACGCACGGCTTGTTCTTACAGTTGAGACAGCGCTTCGCCTCGTCAACCGCCTGCTCCTCCGTATACCCGAGGGCGACCTCGCTGAAATTCTTGTTCCTTACGTCAGGCTCCTGTTCGGGCATCCCGTTTTTCTTCATGGACATGTTGGCCATCTCATTTCACCTCCATACGGTACAGGTTGCACGCTTCCTCGTGCGCGGCCCTCTCAAAGGGCTTATACATGGAAGAACGCGCTATCGCCTCGTCAAAATCTATCTCGTGGCCGTCAAAATCCGGCCCGTCGACGCACGCAAACCTGGTTTCGCCGCCTACGGTGAGCCGGCAGCAGCCGCACATACCCGTGCCGTCGATCATTATAGGGTTCATGCTGGCTATGGTCTTTATGCCGTACTCCTTTGTCAGCCTGCAAACGAATTTCATCATGATCAGGGGGCCTATTGTGATGACAGCGTCATACTTTTCACCCGACTCGATGAGCTCCTTAAGCGCGTCGGTGACAAGGCCCTTTTTTCCGTGGCTCCCGTCGTCGGTCATCATCTCAAGCCTGTCGCTCACAGCCCTGAACTCGTCCTCAAGTATGACTAGGTCCCTGCTTCTGAACCCCGCTACGGAATGTACCTCGGCGCCCTCCGCGTGCAGCTTCTTTGCCACGGGATAGGCTATCGCGCAGCCAACGCCCCCTCCGACGACGGCTACCTTCTTCAATCCATCGATTTCGGTAGCCCTGCCAAGCGGGCCCGCGAAGTCGCATACCGAATCGCCCTCTTCAAGATGGTTCAGCTTTTCCGTAGTCGCGCCGACAATCTGGAATATAATCGTTATGGTTCCCTTCTCCCTGTCATAATCCGCCACGGTCAGGGGGATGCGCTCACCATTTTCCTCGGCGCGAAGGATTATAAACTGACCTGGCTCCGCCTTTTTAGCGACCAGGGGAGCGTATATCTCCATCAGGGTTACGGTTGGGTTCAAGGATCTTTTTCTGATAATTTTGTACATAATTATCGCTCCTCTTTTTATTAAAGATGGCCGCCGCCATCAAAGAGCGGCAGCCATGAATTTATTATAGCTTAGAAGTCAACGTCTTGGCCATAATAGATGCAGGTGAAGAGCCTTTCCATTATATCCGGCGTAATCGCTCTCGGATTCGAACCCGTGCACGCGTCGCCCACCGCGAGTTCGGCAATCCTCGCGATCTTTTCCTTGAATTCGGTCTCATCTATGCCAAATTCCTTCAGCGTCCTTGGAATATTCAGCATTTTATTATATTCCTCAATCTTGCCGCACAGCGCCAGCACCAGTTCATCCTCGGTATTTCCGGCAATGCCCGCGAACCTCGCGATGTCGGCATAGCGGGCCCTGGCCGCGGCGTCCTTTGCGTTATATTTTATAACGTAGGGCAGATAGATCGCGTTGGCGCAGCCATGCGGGATATGCCCGGTTGAGAACGCGGCGCCCGTTTTGTGCGCCATGGAGTGGACGATGCCCAAAAGCGCGTTTGAAAACGCCATTCCCGCCAGACACTGAGCGTAGTGCATCTGCTCCCTTGCGGCCATATCCCCAGTGTATGACGCGGGCAGGTATTCAAATACCATGCTTATCGCCTTGAGCGCAAGCGGGTCTGTAAACGGGCCGTTGAGGGTGGATACATACGCCTCTATCGCGTGGGTCAGGGCGTCCATGCCGGTGTGGGCGGTAAGCTTCTGAGGCATGGTTTCCGCAAGCTCGGGATCAACAATCGCTATATCCGGCGTAATATTGAAATCGGCGAGCGGATACTTTATACCCTTATCATAATCTGTAATTACTGAGAACGCCGTTACCTCGGTGGCAGTGCCCGACGTCGACGGGATTGCTAGGAATTTTGCCTTCTGCCTGAGCTCTGGGAAGCTGAACGGGGTAATGAGCTGCTCGAACGTGACGTCGGGATACTCGTAGAAAGCCCACATAGCCTTCGCCGCGTCTATGGGCGAACCACCGCCCATGGAGATTATCCAGTCCGGGCCGAATTCACGCATAGCCTCGGCGCCTCGCATAACCGTTTCTACGGAGGGGTCGGGCTCCACGTTTTCAAACAGCTTAACCTCCATGCCCGCTTCCTTCAGATAACCAATGGCCTTGTCAAGAAAACCGAACCGCTTCATGGATCCGCCGCCAACGACGATGAACGCCCTTTTTCCTTTAAGGGTTTTCAGCACTTCCATTGAGCCTCTTCCATAATATAAATCCCTTGGTAATGTAAACCGTGCCATATTTTTATCCTCCTGGCTTAATTATAATATCGGCGCAAAGCTCGTTTTTTTCATTGGGCTTTGTTCACCATTATCTTAGCCTTCCCGCACGGCAATGTGAAATATAAAAGAGGAATATCGATATTCTAATATCGATATTCCTTATAAGGCCATGAGGCCTTTCGTTTAGTGCTTGCTGTACAAGCACTAAACGAGCTTAACCCGCAAAACCTGGCCTTTGGTTGCAAGCAACTATCAGGCCATATTTTGCTATCAAGGTATCAAAAGACCGGCGCGCATGTCGCCGGCTTTTGATGAATTGTACTTTTTGAGGACGTACCCAAGTTATGTTCTCTGATTTTTGATGGATTGTAAAATTGGGCGATGTTCTCAAGCCTATACTATTCCCTGTGCATTTTTGGGAGTTCTTAGAACCTTTTTTGCAAAAAAGGTTCTAAGCCGCCGGAGGCAAAAAGCCCTTGATAATCCCCGGGTTTTTGACGGTCTGGATACTACACGTCCTTTTGCATATTTTCCCTTAATATTTGCATGAGACTGAAATCCCAAAGGTTGTTTGCCGTGCCTTCAAGCGTTCCAAAGCTGTCGAATGCAACGCCGTCGCTGCCGAACCCTATTGAGCAGGAGTCCTCGGATATGATCTGGTCTATCAAAAGGATGTCGGATTCCGTATCCATCAACAAAACAGGGCTTTCCTGCCGTCTGCGCACGTCGTTTACATATTGCCTTACAGCCGCTTTGGCCTTCGCGCCGCATGAGGGTTCGGGAATGAGCACGGCAAAAGCGCATGAGGCGTTTACAACCCCGTCGAGCCATGTCCCAGACATAAGGGCGCCGGCGTTTGCATCGCCGTAAAATAAATAGGCGGAGTAAAGCATCCTTCTTTTATGCAATTCCGAAGCGGCTAAGGCAAATTCCGGATTTGACGAAAGAACGGCAGTCATCACATTTTTATGCAAAGAAACCTCATCCAGTACCGCGCTGCCGAGATACGCGGGTTCAGTAAACAGCACAAACGCGCAGTCGTGATATGCGCTTAAAAGCGGCGGGATTTCAGCAGCAGAGCCGTTATTACAAAAAATTAAATACGTAAATATGCCAAGACTGCGTCCCTGCTCCACCATATGACATATCCTATCCACACCGAGCCTTCCCCTACGGTCCAGTACAAACGATACTGCCCAGGGGATGTTGAAGCCATAGCTGCACTCGTTGTCCCTGATAAGCTTCGCGCCGTTGGTGCACCCGTTATAGCCCAGGTTGAAGCCGAATGTCTTTATGGTTTCATGGTCGACCTTTGCGACAATATTTTTTACAAGGGTGTAGTAGGCGCTGTTCTCATTCTGCATCATGGCCTGGAATGTTTTAAACAGCGACCTCTGGAAGCGTCCTTTAGTATACTTGAGCACAAGGTCGATAAGGTTGCGGATACTGCGGTTGGCGTCGTTTTCTATATCCCGAATGGCCTTATCAATGGCCGAACTGACGATCGCGCGGGTAAAGTCAGGCTTTTTCAAATCAAAAAATTCCCTTCCATCATATACTACTACTTGAAAATGATAAGTTACTTTAGCGGCTGGATAAAGGGACATTTCTATTGATCTGTCCCAAAAGGTAACAGTGCTTTCATAGGTGTCGTGTTTTTGCTTAGCGCGGGATAATTTTTCGAGGACGCCGAGAGCTACGCCGCGTTAAACTATAACCAAGGCCGTATGGGATTTGAAGGGAAATGCCGATATGAGTGTCAGAATGGGTGAAAACCGTGAAGGTTTCGTTCTTTGCGGTAGCCGCCGCACGGGAGTCCCAAGGGCGAGGGGAAAACCCGTAACCTCAATAAAGTAGTGCAGCCGCTTTGTTGGCACGCTGTATCTACAATGGATCACGACGGCGAATGCGTAAAGGGATGCAGAGTTGAAGGAAGGCGCTATCTGCATAGTGGATATGAAGCCCTGTGCGCTTTCCATTATTCGGATTCAAATATACACGAAAGAGCGCTGCTGGAGGCTTACCATTCGCTCCTGTTTATGGCATACTATGAAGGCCAGCCGTTCAATGCGGAGCGTCTTATATCCTGCCCGCCGCTTGACAACCCTGCTGCGCCGGCCGGCATGGCGGATAAATCCGGCGAATGTCCACGGCCTTTTGGGGCCAAGTGTGAATGCGCGGCATAGCCGTGGGCGCCGGTTGCGGACAGGCTGTGGGCATGTTCACATAATTGCGGCGAATGCGCCTCGAATAAAGAAAGGATAGGGGAATACGCGGCGTCCGACGGTTGATAATAGGGCGGATTGAGACGTCACGCCCCCAAACGCGCAATGGAATATACCATAAAACACTACGACGAGTTCAAATCGCGCCTGATTGGCCTGTCCGACGAGAAATACAGAAGGTTTAATGAAGGACTGATACCCGGCGCTGAAAACACATCATACGGCGTAAGAGTTCCTCATATGAGGGGGCTTGCCAAGGAGATAGCCAATAAGGAAGACTGGAGGGGGTTTCTCAGCATTGCCCAAAATGACAGTGCTTACGAGGTTAAGCTGATTTCGGGCATGATAATAGCATACGCGAAATGCGGCATTGAGGAAAGACTTCAATATCTGACGGATTATATCCCCAGGATAGACAACTGGGCGGTGTGCGACGTCGTTTGCGCAAGCATGAAGTGGATTGCAAAGGAACGCGGCCGGATGTATGATTTCCTTCTGCCGTATTTAGGCTCAGCAAGGGAATTTGAGCTGCGCTTTGCCATCGTCATCCTGATGAACTATTTTTTGACTGATGAATATATAGACCAGGTGCTGGGGTGGTATGGTGCTATCAGCCATGACGGATATTACGTCAAAATGGCAATAGCCTGGGCTCTGTCGGTCTGCTTTGTAAAATACAGGGATAAAACGCTCAGCTTTCTCAATACCAGGCCCATTGATAATTTCACATACAACAAGGCTATTCAGAAGATGCTGGAATCCTATCGCGTAAGCGGCGAAGACAAAACCATGCTGCGCGGCATGAAGAGGAGATAGCCGCCGGGGTGGACCGCGCCGCTGCCGGCTTGGTCTGTATAGGGGCTTTACAGCAGCCTTAGGCCGCCGCCGTTTAACTGCAGCTCACCTTGCCAATGGCGCCAAGTTTATCCGCACGTCCTACGGGAGTTTCTGGGAGCTTTTATGACGTCAGACGTGATTAAACGGCGTTTAGGGTTCGTATACCCCCAACGCTGTTAAAATCTATTTTTTTAACCAACCATTCAATCAGCGATTCAATGGGAGAGGAGAGAACCATAAATATCTTTAGCGGCAGCTGTGATAAATAGAATGAAATGTACGCGCTGCTGGAGCAGCGCGTACAAATAAGAATGGCTAAGCTGATAATAAGACGGCATATCAGCAAAAACAGTCCTGCTATTTGCGCGGCGATGCGCAAAACGGCATAATGCGGCGCAACCGCTGCCAGAAGCGCGTTAAACGCCCTGTCATTGCTGGATTCGCGGCGATGCGCAATTCGAATGACAAACCCGCTCGGAGGAGTAAGCGTAATCAATGCATAGAGCAACAGACATATTGCCGTTCCGGCCGCCCCCGCCATCAGGGAACCGCCCCACGCAAAAAAGAATAAAAGGAATATTAAACAAAGATGTCCGCGACAGTAAAACCAATAACAACCTTTGCCGACATGTTAACGCCCCCTTGGTGGATCGCTCCAAGATTAACAACCAGGCCTGTGACGTTTAGCGGCTCGACGAAATAATTTCAGGTTCCTGACGCATTGTTCTATGTTGCCGCCTAATATTATCAAGCGCTATAAATGCAAATTCCGCCAGCGCATATCGACAAAACATAAGCCCACTTTAAAAGCGGTAACCTGAGGATCAGTCCTCCGCGTTGGGTTCCCGCCACGGGTTGCTTTCAAGTATGAAATCAATTCCCGCCTTAGTCATGCGTATATGAGGCTGGCCGTCGCATTCGATCATGTATTTATAGCTGCTTTCGTTGCGGCAGACCCGGCATGCAATCACAAATCCGTGACTGCCGTCGTTACAGCCCAGGTCTATGGAATAAAACCTGTGCTTTTCCAGCCTACGGGTTGATTCATAGACGTGGCTGCTGCAATGGGCGCAAAACATATCAATTACCTTTTCATATACATGTCTCCCATCGTCATAGCTGTATAAATACATCTCCCTTTTTACGGTGCCGTAGTTGAGCCTTCCACAGCGGCTGCAGTTTTCGTCGACTGAATAATGAAAAAATATATCGTATGTGGGGACGAAGCTTAGCGCCACCATAAGCGCGGCCAGAAGGACAGCTACGAAGCTTCTCATCGTTTTAGTTCACCTCTTTAGATTCGTGGACTGCATGTGATCCTGCACAATGCTGTTTCATGAAAGGTTTCATGTTTTTTATTGAAAGCCTTTTGACCAATATACTGGTTCAGGCTCAATACATAGTGCAAACAACTTATAAATACAAAATACATCACTTATTCAATATAGTCAACCTTAGACGACATAAAACAACATAATTAGTACGATGAAATTCGATTTTTATTCCTATAATTATGGAAATGGCGCTCAGGCGCCGCTTTTTTTCGGCTACAGCACAGCCAACGCCTTTAATGCCACAACAAAACATTGACCTGCACGCGATACGCCAACAAGGAATAATAACTATCAAAGGTTGTTCATCGATCAGCTTATGGCCAGTTATATACTGCCTGCCGTCATGTTTTGGGACAGCCAAGGTGCATAGACGCGCAATTTAATAGACATTTTTACACCGCTGCCCCCATTTTGAGGAAAGGCGCAAAGCGCGGCCGACGTTAAACCCATTGACGAAAGAATTAACCGCCGGCCAGGATGATGAAAGGGGAGACGTTGGCGCGGCATGTGGGAGCGGCCTTATAACGAATACACTGATTATAACATAAATGGCCCAGATGTAAATTGAATACATTCGATAAAAAGGATATAATTTCACTATAATTATTTTAAGGCGGACCGTTTAATATGTTTATTTCGGATCTTCATATTCATTCAAAATATTCGCGCGCGACCAGCCGCGACTGTGTGCCCGAGTATCTGGACCTTTGGGCAAGAAAGAAGGGCATAGCCCTGATAGGCACGGGGGACTTTACGCATCCGGCATGGCGGGCCGAACTAAGGGAAAAGCTTACGCCGTCTGAGGAGGGGCTGTACGCGCTGAAGGAGGAATTCAGGCTTGAAGGCATTGGGAACAGCGCAGACTCCAGGCCGCGTTTTATGGTTTCTGGCGAGATAAGTACGATTTATAAAAAAAACGGCAGGGTGCGCAAGGTGCACAGCCTTATACTCCTGCCGGGCCTTGACGAGGCCGAGGAGCTTTCGGCAAGGCTAATGGCCATAGGGAATATCCGCTCCGACGGCAGGCCGATACTGGGCCTTGACTGCCGCGACCTGCTTGAAATAACCCTTAGCTGCTGCCCCAGCGCGGTATTCATCCCAGCGCATATATGGACGCCCCATTTTTCACTGTTCGGGGCGTTTTCGGGCTTTGATTCGCTTGAGGAGTGCTTTGACGACATGTCTAGCCATATCCATGCCCTTGAAACGGGGCTCTCATCCGATCCGTCCATGAACTGGCGCGTTTCCGCCCTTGATTCATACGTCCTTGTATCCAACTCTGACGCGCATTCACCTTCAAAACTCGGGAGGGAGGCCAATATAATCAGTACGGACATGTCGTATCCAGCCGTGGCCAAAGCGCTTAACGGCCAGGGCGGCCTGACGGGAACGATAGAATTTTTTCCAGAGGAGGGAAAATACCATTATGATGGGCACCGTGCCTGCGGCGTATGCCTGTCTCCATTGGAAACGAAGGAGGCTTCGGGCAGATGCCCAATATGCGGGAAAAGGCTGACCATAGGCGTACAGCACCGCGTGGACGAGCTTGCGGACAGGAACGAGGGCTTCAGGCCCGACGGCGCTAAGCCCTTTGAAAGCCTTGCGCCGCTTCCGGAGGTAATAGCCGCGTCAACAGGCTGCTCAACGGCAAGCGTAAAGGTGAGCGCCCTCTATGAGCTAATGCTCAGGGAGCTTGGCACTGAGTTTTATATACTGAGGGAAGCCGAGCTTGCCGACATAGGGCGCGCGGCGGGACCCTGCGTCGAGGAGGGCATAAGGAGGCTACGCATGGGCAGGGTTCAGCGAACCCCGGGCTATGACGGCGAGTATGGCAAAATAGAACTGCTGAGCCGGCAGGAGATAGATACCATTGGCGGACAGCTGAGCTTTTTGGGCATTCAGGGACCCAAAAAGCGCGCGGCTTCCGGAACCGCCGCCAGACGGCTGGACATGAGCAAAGCTGCACAGAAAGAAGAGACGAAGCTGTCCAGCGGTCTAAGCCCGCTGGACAGCCTGAACGAAACGCAGCGCCAGGCCGTAACGTCGGGCAGCGCGCACACGGCCGTAATAGCCGGACCAGGCACGGGCAAGACAAAAACGCTTGTTTCAAGAATCGTGTACCTGATAAATGAACGCGGGGTGAAACCTTCGGAGATCACGGCGGTTACCTTCACAAATAAAGCGGCTTTGGAGATGAAGGAGCGCATAGCGGGGGCTCTGGGCAATAAGCGCTCGGCGAACGCGGTGAATATTGGCACCTTCCATTCGATCTGCCTGAAGCTTATATCAAAGCATGGGGAAAGCGTATCACTGATAGACGAATATGGGGCGCGGGAGACCGCGGGGGATATAATACGCGAGCTTGGCATGAAGCTCAGCCCTTCTCAATTCCTTTTGGGCGTTTCCTCCCTTAAATGCGATTCGCTGAACGAGGGCGCGGCCATCCCGGAGGAGGCGCTTGAAATGTATCAGCAAAGGCTTATGGCGAAAGGCGTTCTCGACTTTGACGATCTGCTCTTGAAAGCGCTCGGCCTGTATGAAAAGGATGAGGGCAGCGTTCAGCGCCGCTGTTTTTCACATATACTTGCAGATGAGTTCCAGGACATAAACAGCATACAGTACAGGCTTATAAACGCTTGGGGAAGTCATGGGAAAAGCATCTTTATCATTGGCGATCCGGATCAGTCGATTTATGGCTTCCGCGGCTCAGATCCCCGCTGTTTTGAACGGTTTAAAGAGGATTTTCCAGATACGGCCCTGATTAGGCTCACTAAAAACTACAGAAGCACTTCAGAAATAGTTGGGTGCGCCGCGCCCCTTATTTCGAAGAACAGAGGAGGAAAGCGCGAACTAAGCGCGGTGCGCGGCAGCGGAGCCGGAGTAAGGCTTATTGAGGCTGAAAGCGCGCTTTCAGAGGCGATATTTGTGGCAAAGGAGATCAACCGTATCGTAGGAGGCATGGATATGCTGGATTCCCAGCGTATATCCGCCGAGGGCGCCGCTTCGCGCACGCTTGGTTTTTCCGACATAGCCGTATTATACCGCACGCACAGGCAGGCCGACCTGATTGAGCGCTGCCTGCAAAAGGAGAGCGTTCCTTACGTCGTATCCGGAAGGGACGATTTTCTCATGGACAGGGACGTCAGAAGCGCGCTGTGCTTTTTCAGGTTTCTTGTGGACAGGGGGGATGTTCAGGCGCTTGAGGCATATATGCGAACCGCGCTTAAATGTCACTCCGAGCTGATATCCCAGTTCGTTGAAACGCTGTTTGGGGGGCTAAGGGCCGGTGGAAGCGGGTTGACGGAATTCGGGATTGAGGCGGCCCGCGCCATTTGCGACGAAAGGGCGGACCTGTGCGCCTCGCTTATACGAAAGTATGTGGATAGAGTTAAAAGGGAGAAACCCAGAAAGCTTTTGGAAGCATGGGCCGAGGAAACAGGGCTTTCCAGCTCGGCGCAGTTTAAAAAGCTTATCAACACGTCCGTGTTCTATAAAAATATGGAATCATTCATGTTAGACGTGTCGTATGGGCAGGAGGGGGATGTGACCAGGAGTACGGGCAGAACATATCCGTCGGGCGCCGTTAGGCTTATGACGCTCCACGGCTCAAAGGGGCTGGAGTTTCCCGTGGTATTTTTATGCGGGGCGGGCAAAGGCTGTATACCGCTTGAGGCGGAGGCCGGCCGGGCGGATATAGAGGAGGAGCGCAGGCTTTTCTTCGTTGGAATTACACGTGCGCGAGACGAGCTTATATTGCTGCATTCGGGCGAAAGAACCCCGTTTTTTGATGATATGCCTGCCGAACTTATCTCAATATCAAAAGCTGTTGAAAGGAAGGCGCTCCATCCCGTTCAGCTGAGCTTGCTCTAGCGCTATAGGGCTTTAAGCTGTCAGGCCGGCTTCATGGGGCTTTTGCCCCATACCCCGCCCAAGGGGACTTTTTGTAAAAAGTCCCCT
>OHJU01000408.1_pt1 | contig 23895 bp, 22 predicted proteins | sample 1568711 | NCBI WGS metagenome assembly OHJU01 (sample SAMEA3879574, study PRJEB24766) | human gut metagenome | biome: human-associated habitat; feature: feces | place: USA | collected 1985/1987 | reverse complement strand
CAGATAACACCAACTTTGCCCTGCTGGTAGCGAAGCATTTCTCCGAGCCCTTCAAGGACAGCAACGGCTACGGTGAAAGTATCGCCCGTCTCTCCAACATGCTGGGCGGCGGTGTTATCGTACAGCGTTTCGGCGATCTGGTGAGAGGACGCCGCAGTAATGCGAAGCGTATTGCCGAGGGCATGGTAGAGCCTACCCTGTCCGCAACTCCCGGTGATTTAAGCCTGGTACTGCCCAAGCGTATCTTAGACGGTATCATCGAAATGATCTACGCACTGGACAAGATCGCACCCGGTACCGCCAATGACGATACCCTGCTCTACGGTGTGGAAGTCAAATTCTATAATATGGAAGTGGAACTGGACGAACATCTGGAAAGCTGTCACAAGGGCCTGTACATCATCGGTGACGGCAGCGGTGTGACTCATTCCCTGTCCCATGCATCCGCCAGCGGTGTCTATGTTGCAAGGCAGATCGCCAAAGGGGAATAATTACTAATAAAAAGGAAGGTAGATTCTATGGCACAGACAGTTAAGCTCATCTCTGACAGTACCTGTGATCTGTCAAAGGAATTAGTGGAAAAGTATGACATTACCATCCTGCCTCTGCACATTCTGCTGGGCGAGGATGAATACCGCGATGGCGTGGATATTACGCCGGAAGAAATTTTCCGGTGGTCCGATGAAAACAAGACCACGCCCAAGACCTCTGCTCCTTCTCTGACCGAGGCCATGGAAGTCATGCAGCCTTTTGTGGAAGAAGGCCGGGAGATCATCTGTTTCTCCATCTCCGACAGCATGTCCACCTCCGGCAACGTTATGCGGCTTGCTGCAGAAGAACTGGAAGCTTCCGACAAAGTCACCGTCATCAACTCCGCAAACCTGTCCACCGGCATCGGTCTGCAGGTAATACAGGCTGCCATTCTGGCTTCTGAAGGGAAAACAGCCGCAGAGATCACTACTGCCATCGAAGCCATCCGTCCCAAAGTCCGGGCCAGCTTCGTCGTAGATACCCTGACCTACCTTCACCGCGGTGGCAGATGCAGCGCGGTAGCGGCTCTGGCCGGTGGTATGTTAAAGCTTCATCCCCGGATCGTCGTGGTGGATGGTGCCATGGATGCCTCCAAAAAATACCGTGGAAAATTAAGTTCTGTCATCCTCTCCTACACCAGAGACATGGAAGAGGATCTGAAGAATGCCGTTCCCGACAGAGTCTTCATCACCCACTCCGGCTGCGACCGGGAGATTGTGGAAGCGGTTCGTTCCTATCTGGAAAGTCTGGGAATCTTTGACGAGATTCTGGAAACCAGAGCAGGCGGTGTAGTCTCCAGCCATTGTGGTCCCGGCACGTTAGGCGTACTTTTCATTGCTAAATAAAAAATCCGAAGGAGTTTCGTGTGAAAAATTAATTTTTCACACGCAAATTTGTGCCTGCACAAGGTGCCAAGGCACCTGAAAGTTTGCAGGTTACTGAAAGGCATTGGTATTATTATGATCCGTTTTATATTCGTCGTATTATTTGTAGTATTATTCCTGATCCTGTCCACGCCGTTAATGCTGGTGGAATGGATCATCGGCAAATTTAACCCCGGTCTTAAGGACCGCAGTTCCCTGGCCATTGTAAACTGGGCCTTCCGCTGGGTCATCCGTCTTTCCGGCACGAAAGTCATTGCCATCGGGGAAGAGAACATTCCCACCGACACTGCTGTGCTGTACGTCGGCAATCATCGCAGCTTTTTCGATGTGGTACTGACCTATGTCCGTGTTCCCAGACCTACCGGTTATATTGCGAAAAAAGAAATGTTAAAATGGCCCCTGCTTAACATCTGGATGAAAGATCTTCACTGTCTCTTTCTGGATCGCCAGGACATCAAGGCAGGACTGAAAACCATTCTGCAGGCCATTGAGAAAGCCAAAAACGGGATTTCCATCTGCATCTTCCCGGAGGGCACCCGCAACAAGACCCAGGATACCTTCCTTCCCTTCCACGAGGGCAGTTTCAAGATCGCAGAGAAAGCAAATGTTCCCATTATCCCCATGACTATTGTGAATTCCGCTGCGGTATTTGAAGATCATTTTCCGAAAATAAAAAAGGCCACCGTAGTCATTGAATACGGTAAGCCTATTTATCCGAAGGAACTGGACAAGGAGACTCGCAAGAGCATGGGCACCTATGTACAGAATATTATCTCCGAAACTTATTTCAAAAACAAAGAACTGATCTGATCTTTCTAATGTCTATCCGCGAGGGAGACCTGCTGGGCTATCAGTAACAGATAATCCGCAGCGTCTCCCTCTTCGGGATAATAACTCACCGAATCCCGGTTCCGTCCCATCAGGTAATGCAGAAAATCCTCTAAAATCTCCGTGTACTGATAACTGTATAACACATAATTAGCACAGGACAATTCTTCTGCCCGCTTCAGCAGATCCTCGGTTCCATTGTTGACATTCATTACGGCATCGATCATGTTATGGGAACGTTTGGCCAGCTCCTCGCCCCGATTCCGGATGCTTTCCATGAATACAGTGCACAGGTCCACATCCACCGGCTGTCTGGTGGCCAGATACGTCATGGAGCCATACAGATAGGCCGTTTCTTCCAGATAACTGGTATTGTCCTCGAAAAAGTCCTTATACTCCAGAATCTGATTGCGGTAAGTGTAGAGTCCCGCCGCCCGGTAAAGCTCCGTCAGCGCCATGAATTTCTCCGCATCTCTGCCGGATGTCGACATCAGTTTGGTGTACACCGCCGAAGCATGCTGCAGACATTGTGTGGCATATTGCACATCATATTTCTGGTACAGATAACTGAATTTTGCCATCACCGCCACGTAACACATGTTCTCCGGTTCCGGCTTTTCTGTGTCGTTGGCCGTTTTTTCCAGCCAGTCGGCAATAGATTCCAGCAGATCCGGGATATCATTGCCATTATCATCCGCAAGCACCTGCGGATACCACTCACAGGCCTCCAGCAAAGTGATGATCTCATCCTCGGTAATACTGCGATCCTGACATCTGTCATGAACATCCGTGCACAACGCTTCCAACAGTTCCTGATAGTGGTCTTCTTTCAGAGAAAATGTCAGGGATCTTCCCACATTGTCACACTCTAGATAGAACTCACCTTCCCCGGTATAGTCCGTGAAATCCGCTGTTCCGATGTACAGAGACAGCTCCCCGTTGTAATCTGTCTGCTTTACCGTGCCTTCATAGACCGTCTCTCCGGTCTCCCGGTCCACCAGCCGGAAAGTCTCTACCGGCTGTCTGCCCTTCACCACTGCCTGTTTTTCACCGACCGCGGCATACCCCTGCTGATCCACCAGCACATTGGGTGTCAGCGTAGGCACTGTATAGTTGATGACCGGTGTGTTTTCCATGCCGGTCATACTTATGCTTACATGCCCTGTCTCTGCCGTTGCCTGCCCGCAGGCGTTCATACCTATACTGTTAAATAGTAATAGCAGGGACAGGATCCCTGCACTTTTCCTGCTGTATCTCAAAATATTCCTCCGGTCATTCCCTGGGGACATTGCAGTACACGATCTCCCCGTTGATAATAGTATAAAGGGTTCGGGTGAAAATTTCCATAGGATTTCCGTCGAAAATGGCAATGTCTGCATCTTTCCCCACTTCCAGGCTGCCAATGCGGTCTGCTACGCCACAGATTTTCGCAGGATAAATGGTGATGGCCCGGAAACCTTCCTCCATTGGAAGTCCCGCTTTTACCGCAAGTCCGGCACACAACGGCAGTGTCTGGATCTGTGACACCGGATGATCCGTGGTGATGGCGACCATCACACCGGCCCGGTTCAGCACTCCGGCGGTCTTAAAAGACATGTTCTGCACCTCGATCTTGTTCCGGCTGGTAAGATCCGGTCCCACAATGGCCGGAAATCCTTCCTTCGCCAGTTCTTCCGCCACCAGATGACCTTCCGAGCAATGATCCATCGTCATTTTTATACCGAATTCTTTTGCAATGCGGATTGCTGTGAAAATATCGTCCACCCGGTGGACATGGGCTTTTAACGGGATGTCTCCCCGCAGTACCGGAAGATAGCACTCTTTTTCAAAATCCGGTGCAAAATACTCTCCCTTCTCCGCCGCTTCCTGCTTTTGCCGCAGATATTCTCTGCTCTCCCAGAGTTCCCTGCGCAGCATGGCGGCGATGGCCATACGAGTGACAGGACTTTTGTTCTGCCCGGAATAATTGACCTTGGGGTTCTCTCCAAAGGCCACCTTCATGGCCGCCGGTGATTTCAGGATCAGGTCGTCGATCCGGCGTCCCTTAGTCTTTACCATGGCAAACTGGCCGCCCACCACATTAGAGCTTCCGGGTCCGATCATGGCTGCAGTAATTCCGGCCCGCACCGCATCGTCAAAGGCTGCATCCATGGGATTAATACCATCGATAGCCCGCAGATCTGGTGTCAGGGGATCCACTGTCTCATTACAGTCATCCCCTTCCGTGCTCTTTTTTTCTTCCATGATACCCATATGGCAGTGTGCCTCAATGATGCCCGGCATGATCAGCGCATTTTTCGCGATCACTACCTGCTCTCCTTCTTCCGGCTGTAACTTCACCTCACCTCTGGCACCTACCTGTGCAATTTTCCCGTTTCTTATCTGCAGGATCCCTTCGGGGATCTCTCTGCCCGCCATGGTCAGGATCCTGCCTCCTACAATATACATCAGCGGAACAATGCCTCCCCGTTCACCGGTTCCCCGTTGTGGGTCAGAGCAAAGTATACGTTGCTTCCTTCGGTGCTGTAGTATTTCGTGGGCGCTGCCACACTGCCGATGGTGTCGCCGGGATTCACATAGGAATTCTCTTTCACTGTGATCTCCGTCAGCTGTCCATAAGTGGCCTCATAGCCGTCACCCAGATCCAGGGTCACCGCCTTGCCGATCTCCTCATTTTCGAAGATTGAAGTCACTTTTCCCTGTGCACAAGCGGTCACTGCCGTACCTTCTTCCGCGGAAAAAATGGTGGCGGGATTGTATTTATACTGATCCAGTGTAGCAAAATAAGTGCTCTTGTCCATAGAGTAATGCATCAGAATATCACTCTGCACCGGTTGCTGTAATCCGTCGCTTTCTGCAAAGTGCAGTGTCTTCTCAACGACCACATCCCCGCCTGCTGTCTGCTTTCTCTCTTCCTTTTGTCGGTCGGCATCGGAATTCTGCTGCTCTTTCTGTGCGGCCTCCAGCAGGGTCTCCTGATCCGTCAGCCCCGGAATCTCTACGTTGCCGGAGCCTACCTCCTGGGGCATATAATCCAGATCATCCTCGGTGACAGGAGCTCCCGCGATCTCATTTCCCGCTGTATTATTTGCCGTCAGTCCGGGGATGTTCTCGTCCTCCTTCAGAAGATGTTCGTCGCTATTCTCCGTGATCTCCTGTAATTTGTCATCCGCATTGTTGGGAAGCGCAGTGAAGTCCAAGGTATAACCATCATCCCTGGACTCCACATTCTGCCCCTTCATATAGACCCCTGTCATGGTCAATGCTGCCAGTACAAAGGCTGAAGAGGCTAACATTATAATACGTTCTTTGTTAATACCGCTCTTTTTATTTCTTCTCATATCCTATCCGCATCCTTCCTGTTCCCTGAGTCAACTGCCTGCTATACAATCGTTTCAACCACTTTCCCTGGTTTATCCTATAGTCTTGCCCGATTCATGGGTTTTATTCAGAATGTCTTCGATATGAAATTTGCATTTATTTGGAACTATTCAGAGCCATGTAAATAGCGTCGAATGTTTGCATTCGTAAGAACATTTGATGCTATTTATAGGGCGAAGTAACTGAATAGTTATATTTATTCTATGCCTGTGCGGCATAGGCAGCCATATCCACGTGCTGTACCGTACCCACATTTCCGTTTTCGTATAAGAAAATACCGGTCTTGCGGACCACAGCATTGGTCGCATTGGCATTGGTAGTGCCGTCCTGAGCCTTACGGTCTCCCTGCAGGGTAAAATCCGTAGAAGCGTTTTGCAGACAGATAGCACCGACACCCTTGTCAGAAAGTTTGTACAGTACGTCGTTGCCGTTTTCATCCTTGCACCAGATTTTTAATTTTGACCAGATGGAATCGTTCTCATCGATCCAGCCATTGCCATCCTCATCATACTGCGCCAGATCTGCAAAGCCATCCCCATTCCGGGTGCCGAACAGCTCACTGCCGTCGTTGATAGTGCCGTCACCGTTCTTGTCCAGTGCCAGATAGCCGCTGCCATTCAGCACGGAGATCTCTTCTTCCTTGCCATCGGCATCCAGATCAAAATAAAAGGTCTGATCCGACACTTCTGCCACATCAGTATCCAGGTTGATCACCAGCGGATCATGGAGCGTGAATTCTGCTACATTGAGTTGCTCTTTGTAGTATTCCTCGCATCTGCGGCTCATATTTACATTTACATTAAAATTGATCTCTCTGCCATCCTTGGTCCGTACGCTTCCCACGGTGGAAAAACTGGTATCCTCCTGTTCTATGTTCCAGGTCTCGCTCACATAGTTCAAAATTTTCACACGGGACGTGACCAGATTGAACACGTCTGACGCAGGTGTTGCGGTTCCCTGTGTGCTGCCGGAATTCGTCTGGGTATTATTTACGCTATTCCCTGTATTCCAGCTGTTTCCGGTCTGATTACCGCTGCTCCATCCGTTTTCCTGCATCCAGTCCCGCAAAGTGCTGTTCCTGGACGGGAATAATAAATCAAAAATATAACGCACCGTATATTCCCGGATGGTAGACAATGTCTGTTCACTGGCACTGCTTCGCATATCCCATCTGGCAGAAGATACCAGCAAACGACTCTGCCAGTCTTTGGCTGTCATCGTGGTGTTCTCTGCAGTGTTCTCCTGTTCCTCCGTGTTCTGTGTGGTATCCTCACCATTCGGTGTCTTCTGTCCCTTAGTGGATACATCTGTCAGACCTGCCTGATAATCCGTTATCTCAAATCGTCTGACGCTTGTCTTAGAAGCGTGATAGCTTCTGGCGGAATCCATTCCTATGCTTGCGGAATCAATTCTCAAATCTGTAATTTTCTCCTTTCCCCGACCTCACCACGAACCAACAGGGCGCGCTTCCTGTAACGCTTAACAGTTCACCGTCGCATGTATTCATAAAAGCGCCTGCTCCGCAGTCGACGCCGCTAAGCGGCTCATCTTTTATTTCATACATGCGGCGCTCCGCTCATGCAATATCATATGTTCTGCTTTGTGTGCCAGCACCCACGCAGAACATATGATATTGCATGGCTGAACTGTTAAACTAAAAAAAATGGTAAAGAAACAGAATACATATAATATGCCTCTGTCTGGTTACCATCCGTGGTGTCATTATCAAACTGTAAAAAATAAGTAGCAGGAAGTGACTGGCCATGTCACCTCTCTGCTACTTATATCGTCCGCTATGGACATTTTATTTAGTGTTAATTTACTGCTGTTTGGGCTGAGTGGGAGCGCCAGGGGTTCCGGGTGCGGGAGGCACCGGTCTGCCGGCTGCTTTCAGCTTTGCTGCGATCATGCTGGCTACCATTTCTCTGGTCACCACGATGTTGCCACCGAAGGGATTGATCACGAATCCCAGCGCCGGGCTGATATTGCCCTGTGCATCTTTGCGCAGCAGCATTCCTGCATAATCGTCAAAGTTCATGGCGAAAGTCTGCTGATTCTCCTCATCTCTCCACTTTTTCAGCTCTGTCCAGTCAGTGAACGCCATGAAGAACTTCCGACCGTCCTCGGTGGACAGCATCGGGAACTGTACTTTGGCATCTCTTGCGATGGTCACCCGGCCGTTTTCATCGGGCACAGGAACTTTGCTTTCTGCAGTTCATCCAGGAACATCTGTCTGTGTTCCGGGGTGTCCTCTGCTTTTAATAATTCAATGGATCCCACCATCATGGGGTTGGATACCGGTTTGTTAAATTCCATATTTTTTCTCCTTACTTCTCATTGTAACTATTCAGCCTCTCTTCGCAAAACGCATCTGCGCTGGTTAGTCACATGTCTCTGAATAGTTACACTCGGTTATAGTTGATCAGGCATCCCTTCAGGATGATCTGACGTTCTTCGTCGGTCAGCTCTCCCAGCTTCAGGGTGAATTCCTTCATGCCTTCTCCGATTGTTACCACATATGCCTTAATTTCCTCGGCCTTGTCTTCCACGGCTTTCTTAATACCAGGAATGAACAGGTAATCCAGATTCTTGAAAGGCAGGTCTCCGGGCTGGATCAGGAAAGGAAGCATGCCCCAGTTGATCAGGTTGGAACGATAACGCTTGGTGGCATACTCGTTGGCAATATTTGCCCAGCCGCCTAATACCTTCTGGCAGGAAGCAGCCTGCTCACGGGCAGAACCGTCTCCGGGCTTCACTGCGAAAATAGTGGAACCGAATCCGGTGTTCTCACGACTTGCATCGGGATACTGTTTCTTTACTTCACCCATAACATCCTTCAGTACCGGAACTGCCTGACAGGGATGTCCGCCGTTCATACGCTCTTTCTCTGCCTTCTGGATCTCCTTGGCACGTCCTACATACTGCGGATCCTTACGGCTTAAAGTGAACTCTGCCAGTCCCAGAGGATTGGAGCGGTAGGAAGAGGTCTCACCGGATGGAATCAGCTCATCGGTAGTAGTTACGGGATCGTGGATCTCGGATACTACCTGCAGTACCAGATTCTCAGGCAGGGCACCCATAGCGGGCCAGTCCTTGATATTGGGACCGAACTGGATCTCTACGCTCTCGTCTGCCACACCGTGGGAATCGAAGACACGGTTCTTGTAAATATTGCTATCGAAATGATATTTGTATTTTCCGAAATCTCCATCGAAGTCCGTTGCGGAAGTCAGCACACCCTTGTTGGCTGCGGTGGCTGCGATGGAACGGGCATCCATCAGAGCTACGGAAGCGATCTGGCCGTTCTGCAGCTTGGAGCCTTCACGGTTCGGGAAATTTCTGGTAGAGTGACGGATACTGAATGCGTTATTGGCAGGTGTGTCACCGGCACCGAAGCAGGGACCACAGAACGCAGTCTTCATCACTGCACCGGTCTCTAAGATGGTAGCCGCACAGCCGTTGCGGATCAGCTCCATGTATACGGGCATGGATGCGGGATATACGCTTAAAGTAAACTCATCCGCACCGATGTATCTGCCCTTCAGGATGTCGGCAGCCGCACAGATATTCTCGAATCCGCCGCCGGCACAGCCTGCGATGATACCCTGATCTACAATGAACTTGCCGTTCTTTACTTTATTCTTCAAAGTAAAGTCTACGGCACCGTCCAGACTTACTTTCGCACGCTTCTCCGTCTCATCCAGAATATCCATCAGGTTCGCATTCAGCTCTTCGATGGTGTAAGTATTGCTGGGATGGAACGGCATGGCGATCATAGGACGGATCTTGTCCAGATCCACCTCGATCAGTCCGTCGTAGTATGCTACCTGGCCGGGATTCAGTTCCTTATAGTCTTCGGTACGTCCGTGGATCTCATAGAACTCACGGATCTGGTCATCGGTCTTCCAGATGGAGGACAGACAGGTGGTCTCTGTGGTCATTACATCAATGCCGATACGGAAATCAGCACTCAGGGAAGCCACACCGGGACCTACGAACTCCATTACTTTATTTTTCACATAGCCGTTCTTGAATACTGCGCCAATGATAGCAAGTGCAACGTCCTGAGGACCTACACCCTTCACGGGAGCACCCTTTAAGTATACGGCTACCACGCCGGGCATGTTGATATCATAGGTCTGGTTCAACAGCTGTTTTACCAGCTCGGGACCACCCTCGCCCATAGCCATGGTACCCAGTGCACCGTAACGGGTATGGGAATCGGAACCCAGGATCATCTTGCCACCGCCGGCTAACATCTCTCTGGCAAACTGATGGATAACTGCCTGATGAGGGGGTACATAGACTCCGCCGTATTTTTTCGCACAGGTCAGACCAAACATGTGGTCATCCTCGTTGATGGTACCGCCTACGGCACACAGGGAGTTATGACAGTTGGTCAGTACATAGGGCATGGGGAACTTCTGCAGTCCGGATGCTCTCGCGGTCTGGATAATACCTACAAAGGTAATATCATGGCTGGTAAGCTTGTCGAAACGGATCTTCAGCTTGTCCATATTGCCGGAGGTATTATGCTCCTGCAGAATACCATATGCCATGGTGTTTTTCGCTGCTTCTTCTTTGGAGATCGTAATGCCGGTCTTCGCCTGTATCTGACTGGCTGCTTCCGGGGTATCCGCTACGATGTCCGTACCGTTTACCAGGTAAGCGCCGCCCTGTGTTAACTGAATCATGCTCGTCCTCCTGTTATTCCACTTCTTATGCGTAATGTGCATCTAAATGTGCACTCCTTTCATTATACTGGATTGTTTTCTCAGATGCAATGATCTTATAGGATGTTTTTGCCACTGTACCACGCTAAATTTTATTTTTCTCCGGGAACCATTCCTCTTTTGTTCCGGTGTTGCTATAATATCCTCAGAAATTATGCCATTTTCCGAAAATCTATACGAAAACGACAGTTGTCGGCCGAATTCCGGCGGCAGCGGAAAGGAACCTTATGAATGTAGTAATAGCTATCGATTCCTTCAAGGGAAGTATGACCTCCATGCAGGCGGGTTTGAGCGCCGCCACGGGGATCAAACGTGTTTATAAAGATGCGCATATTACCGTCCGTCCTCTGGCGGACGGCGGGGAGGGCACCGTCGATGCTCTGGTAAACGGCTGTGACGGCCGTATGACACAGGTGCAGGTCACAGGTCCTTCCGATCACCCCGTTGTCTGTCCTTACGGCATCGTCGACGAGACTCATACCGCAATCATCGAAATGTCCGGTGCCGCCGGGATTACCCAGGTCAGCGGAGCGGAAAAGAATCCTCTGAACACCACCACTTACGGAGTAGGCGAAGTCATCAAAGATGCAATCCAGAACGGCTGTCGGCATTTTATTGTCGGTATCGGTGGCAGTGCCACCAATGACGGCGGTGTCGGAATGCTAAGGCACTTGGCTTTGGCTTTCTGGATAAAAACGGAAATCAGATCCGCTTCGGAGCCAAAGGACTGGAGGATCTGGAATCCATCACTACGGATCATGTGCTTCCCGAACTCAAGGAATGTACTTTCCGCATAGCCTGCGATGTCTCCAACCCGCTCTGCGGAGAGCAGGGATGTTCCGCCATCTACGGACCGCAAAAGGGCGCTACTTCCACTATGATCCTGCAGATGGACAAATGGCTGGCTTATTATGCCGCTCTGGCCAGAGAACAGTTTCCTCATGCCGATGCCAAATATCCCGGTGCCGGTGCTGCCGGCGGTATGGGATTTGCTTTTCTTACCTTCTGCAATGCCACACTGGAATCCGGTATTAAGATCATTCTGGAAGAAACCCATCTGGAAAAATATATCCGGGATGCAGATGTCGTGATCACCGGGGAAGGCCGCCTTGACGGTCAGACGGTTATGGGAAAAGCTCCCATCGGTGTTGCCAAGATTGCCAAAAAATATGAAAAACCGGTACTTGCTTTTTCCGGCTGCGTGGCCAAAGAGGCCGTTGCCTGCAACGCAGAGGGCATTGATGCCTTTTTCCCGATTCTGCGGAACGTGGTATCCCTGGATGAGGCTATGCATACCGACAATGCCATGACCAATATGACGGATACAGTAGAGCAGGTGTTCCGTACCATACAGTTATTTTCCTCCGTCTGCAAATAATGCACTTTACAGTTTTTCTCTTAATGATAAGCTTATCAACGTAAAAAGTTTCTAAATGTAAAGCGAAGATTTTTCACACTCAAATTTGCTCCTGCACTGTATACTCAAGCATCCCATACCACAGCTTAAAATCTCCGGATGACATCGTGTCCGCACTGCCCCTGCCTTCTAACACTTTTCAAGAAAATGTCAACAACCAGCTGTAGTATGGGCTGCCACCACTCCGGAAGTTCTGTTTGTATTGAAAATGCCATTTTGGGCTAAAAAAATACAAAAGCAGGAGATTTTGGCCTTTTATAAGAGCTTATTTTCTCTAAAATGGGAAAAATAATAAAATCAGTACAAAAAATGTTTGATTTAGAAGTTTTTTTGTACTGATTTTGCTATTTTGATGCGATTTGCACCAAAGCAATAGAAATGCCTATAGTGTACAGATATTATGAGAAAGCACAAAACACCCACGTCAGATGGAATGTCCTTCCAAGAATGATTGTCGGAAGGTGGTGATTATTTCTCGAAAAGCATTGAAAGACAGGATGGAATGAACAGGATGTTTGCGGCAGGCTCCCTTGCATGACAGCCCTACGCTACGAACCATGCAAAAATAGAGCGAAACAGCATCGCTTGTGCGCAAGCTCCCATCGACGTGTTCCACTCTATTTCTGCATGGCTCGTAGCTATGCTAACTTTCCATTTACTAAACTATAGATTATTCTTCGTATCCGTTGGGATTGTTCTTCTGCCATCTCCAGGAATCTTCGCACATCTCTTTGATGCCGTTCTCAGCCTTCCAGCCAAGTTCCTTCTCTGCCAGAGAAGCATCGGAATAGCAGGTAGCGATATCGCCTGCACGGCGGGGTTTGATCACGTAAGGAATCTTCACTCCGGTAGCTGCTTCGAAGTTCTTCACGATGTCCAGAACACTGTAGCCCACACCAGTTCCCAGATTGTAGATCTTCAGTCCTGCATTCTCCTCAATCTTCTTCAGAGCCTTTACGTGGCCCTTTGCCAGATCAACGACATGGATGTAGTCACGTACACCGGTTCCGTCGGGGGTATCGTAATCATCACCGAAGACACCCAGCTCTTTCAGCTTGCCGACTGCTACCTGTGTGATATAAGGCATCAGGTTGTTGGGGATACCGTTGGGATTCTCGCCAATGGTACCGCTCTTGTGAGCTCCGATAGGGTTGAAGTAACGAAGCAGGATCACATTCCATTCGGGATCTGCCTTCTGGATATCCGTCAGGATCTGCTCCAGCATAGATTTCGTCCAGCCGTAAGGGTTGGTGCACTGTCCCTTGGGGCATTCCTCTGTGATGGGAACAAATGCGGGATTACCGTATACGGTAGCGCTGGAAGAGAAGATGATGCTCTTCACACCATGTTTTCTCATGACATCTACCAGAGTCAGGGTACCGGCAATATTGTTCTCATAATATTCCCAGGGCTTCTGTACGGACTCACCGACTGCCTTCAGTCCTGCAAAATGAATGACTGCGTCAATCTGTTCCTTGCTGAAGATCTCTTCCAGAGCTTCACGGTCCAGAATGTCTGCCTTATAGAAAGGAACCTTCTTGCCTGTGATGGCTTCTACTCTGGGGATCACTTTCTCACTTGCATTGCAGAGATTATCCAATACGACTACATCATAGCCTGCCTGCTGTAATTCCACTACGGTATGACTGCCGATGAATCCGGCACCACCTGTTACCAAAATTCTCATACACTCTCTCCTATCCGCCGTGCATAGGACAATACTATTTGTTCACTATGGCGGCTGCACAATCTCTCATCTGTCAGAGCCGGATGAAATTTTTTCTTCGTTTCTTACAGTATCAGATTACTGTAATTCTATCGATTCCTCAATAACCTTATGTTGTGAAAATCTGTCGAAATGTTTACAGCACCACACCATTCTCGGTGAGCAGTTCTCTGGCACTTTCCACAGAGTCCACACCGGTCTTGTTCTTGATCGGCGCAAATTCTTTTCTTCTGACTACCTCGAAGGGCAGGCAGCTGTCCATCTGATGGATCATATCCAGCACCAGACTCTCGAATTTATAACCATTGGGAGTATCCGGCTTTACCAACTCTCCTGCAGCATCCAGATAAGGGATCTTCTTCTCTACGATATGCAGCGGCATCTTCTCTGCCATGATCTTTTCCAGATCCTGTACCTTGAACAGATAATTCAGGATCACACCATAATTATACGCGGGTTCTCCCTTCTCATCCTTAGCATTCATCAGTTCATCAGTCAGCTCGTAGTACTCCACGATGGAAGGTCTGCCGTCCTCCAAGCACATAACTCCTACTTTTTCATCCGGTGCATTCTTACGGACCACCTTGGAGCCTACGACACAGCCTCTCTGGATCGTAGCACCAATAAAGCAGGGATCAGCGATCCGCTGCAGTACATTGTCTACCGCAAACACATTCAGCCACTCAATGCCTTCGTTATGTACGATATCCAGCATGCCGTTATTTTTCATGGAAATGAACCAGCCGCCGTTACCGTTGGGAGAGGTGGACAGCTTGCCCTTCTCCTCCAGATAAATCTTGCCTTCATAATCGGTTGCCGCAGCCATCTCCTGTTTAAAGAAATGCACATATTCCGCATTATATCCGAAGAAATCATGCTCCTTTAAAAAGGCTATGGTCGCATCGTTGTTCTTATCACTGGTCATTACGAACAGATGGATCCAACTGTCTGCCTGATGTACGACTTCCATCAGATTATTGATCAGGCATTCAAAAATATACAGTTCATGAGTCAGTCCCACATTGTACATTCCCTTGGGATTGTCAGATCCCAGTCTGGTGCCCATACCACCGGCCAGAAGGACCGCTGCTACCTTGCCCTGTCGGATCGCTTCGATACCGGTTGCGGTAAATTCCTCCCTGTTTGCTTCGATTTCGTCTAACTGCATGGCAGCCAACGGTGTGATCACTCCTTTTTTTGCCAGATCTTCTTTATGCTTGCAAGCTTCCAGAATGCTCATATCCGTAGTTTCGATCTGATCCAGAATCCCCTGCTTCTCTTCCTCGTTGAGCTCCCCGTAATACTTCAGAACATGTTCCTGACCATACTTTGCAAGCTTCTCCTTAGCCTGTTCCAGTGTCATACTCATATTCCTACCTCCGTTTTATTTTCTCCGACTATTCCACCCCGGGTAACAGTCAATTTTCTCTATTATACTTGATATTTCCTGCGATTGCAAACCTTACTCCCGGGATCGTTCCCGCCCTGTTAAGATTCTGTAAATGCCTTGCAAAGATTCTGTAAATAACCCGACAAAATAGTGTTAAGGGTCTGGCAAAACTATTCACCCAGGGAGATCCGTTTACTATAATACGATATGTAAAGTTTTTGAAGGAATCAGCAAGCACTTTACAGACTGACAAAAAAGCGAGGAATCCATCATGAACATCGGAATTTTAATTATTGCAATCGTAGGCGGTGCTACCGGACTTTTATCCACAGCATATCTGGCAATCAGTTTCCCTGCTGTGCTCCTGTGGAAGCTCTATCGCAGGGTGGTCCACAGAATTCCTCTCACCCAATAAGCTAACTACAAACACTTTCCCTCTAAAAAGGACCCGGAAGCTTTCGCCCGGGTCCTTTGTCGCATTTTCTTATTCTATTTTTATTCCTGTACCGGATCCCAGTTCTCATCCACCAGTGTCGCAGTTACTGTAATTCCCTCCGATGCATTTTCTGCGCGGATCACAAGATAGAACATTCCTTCTTCCGAATCCGCGGCATATTCTGACGGATCCTCCGGCAAAAAGACAGAAAATCCCTCCGGGTACTGCTGCATCTCCAGAAATCCCTTTTCCAGCAGTGCAGTTTTGTAGGCTTCTTTTACTGCATCCCGGTCCCCACAGGAGTACACCTTTATTGAAGTAAAAGTTCCATCTTCGCTCTCTGTCTCCGTACAATCTGAAATCACAGCATCGGGATAGATAATATCCTGCTGCACCGCTTTCAGATATTCCGTTGACATCCGGACACTCTGTAAGATCTCAAAAGTATCTTTTCCATCCTCGGAATGCGCCATGAGTACCAGACTCAAAAGCAAAATGAGCAGATAACTTCCCAGTGCTCCCGCCAGTATTTTCGCAAAAGGATTCTCTGGCTGCCCCAGATTTGTATAAGAAGTGATGATCCAACCAAAATTTCGGTAGTCCACTGCGGTATTACAGTATTCGCAGACTCCGCCGCCCAAAATGTCCACACTGCCTCCGCAGTTGGGGCATTTGTATTCCCGGAGTGCCCTGCTGTGCTGCGTTACCACATCCTGTCTGCCTTCCAGTTCCAGCCGGATCTCCTCATAACGGTTCCGGATCTTCTTTCCTGTATCCAGTGTCAATCGGGTCCTCACTTCCACGCTGATTCTGTAAGACTCTCCCCGTGTCTCCGCCTCCAGAAAACGCACACCGCAAATGCAACAGTCCACCACATTCTGATACCGTACCACCACCGTATCCAGATCACAGGATGCGAAAAAGCGTACCTGCTCTGCCGTATCCGCCAGATGGATCATTCGCAGCTGGTATTCCAGATTCTGAAGAAAATTACCCGTGGAGAATTCCGGGATTGCGGCCTTTACTTTCGATTCGTCTTGAATTCTCGGCTTTCTGCGAGTCTCCATCACGATCAACATTACAATAAATATAATGAGCATGTAAAACAACGACCGGAAAAATACCGGAGCCAGACCAATTCCCAGCATCATGGCTGCGGCTGCCTTTACCGCATTGTATCCGTTCCTGCCCAACGCCAACAGCAAAAACATAATGCCGCCCGCACAGATGGCCAGTACCGCAAGAGAAATCGCTGTAATTCCCACCACAGCACCGGCTTTCATAAAGTTGGAAATACTTTTCTGTCTTGCGTCCTCCTCCAGAGAAAATCCGGATACCTTTGTTTCAAAATCACTGACGAGAAACTTTGCCCCGCAGGCATCGCAGCCATCGATATAGCTGGTCAGTTTTCCCTCATGTCCACAGTTAGGGCAGATAACCATATCTCCCTGCACATCCGCTTTCAAAAAGCTCGCCACTGCAATCTCCGGTGTCTTTAGGAACGCAATCTTTTTTCCCTTGCGGTAATAAGTCCGTCTCATTTTTACCGGCTGGGTACGGCGGCAGCTATAATCATAACCATCCTTCCAGGGACCATCATAGTCCGCCAGTCGTGCCGGCTCCTGCATCTCCATATCCACCGTCAGTTCCCGCTGCTGCAGTCTTTTTCTGCTCAGGCGCAGACTTTGCCAGAAAGGCTGGGTTGTCTGCTCCATCAGGTTCTGTTCCGCTTCCCCGTTGCCCTGATAGAATGCTTTTAATTCCCCGTAGAAGTCTTCTGTCCGTCTCTCGATCTCTTTCCGTGCATCATTCAGAAACTCTGTTGCCATTTCGTTTTTCTCTCCTCATAAGTGATTCTGCCGCGCAAAGGTCCTGATATCTTTTGTATCTTATGTCCCAACTGCTTTGTCCCATATAGCTATGTATCCATTATATAAGTTGGTACCCGGTATTTCAAGACACTTTCCCGTATAGAATGATTTGTCTCATCGAATATCTAGTGCTGGTGCAGATACTTCTCTCTGGTAGCCAGTCCGCCGCGGATATGACGCTCGGATTTATTCACATCCAATACCTTCCGCGCCTGCTTTGCCAACGCCGGATTCACCTGGGCCAGCCGCTCCGTCACGTCCTTATGTACCGTGCTTTTGCTGATGCCGAAGGCCTTGGCAGTCTGCCGCACCGTGGCGTTGTGGTCGATGATATAGCCTGCTATCCCTATAGCTCGTTCTTCAATATAGTCTTTCAAAGGAAAACCACTCAGGATACTTTTTTACAGTGTATGAAAGTATCTGAGGGGTTATGCCCTAATTATGTTTATCTATTTATTTTATTCATTTTTCTAAGAATCGCCTGCCAATACATCCTATCCTTCAGCACCCTGATAACGGTTACCGTTGTGCCTTCAACCACAAAGAAAATCAAATATGTACTGTAGGGTTTGTAATAAATCTCTAATCCCTCAATATTATATCCTGTTTTCTCATACCCTTCGGCAAAAGGATCTAAAGCTTTAATTGCAGCCTTTATTTTCTTGGAAAATTTTTCCGCATATTCCCTGTACATAAAAGTCTGCAATATATAAGTCTTCGTACTTTTAATATCTTGCAAAGCATCCTTCGACAAGACAATTTTATATTTTTTAGGTTTATCCATATACTATATCTTGTCGATTTCCTCCCATGCTTCTTCAATGGTGTATACCTCACCATTTTTCATACTCTGCACTCCTTTTGCCAACTCCTGATAGAGCGCATCGAAAGCATCTTTCTCCGTATAGTCATATGTGCGATTATTTACTGTTGTATCTACTGATGCTAATGGTGCCATGGTATCACTCCCTTCTGATTCTATTATATGTGACGTTTCCGATTTTATCAACCTATATCAGATTCTAAAAAGGCTAATTTCTCAGCCTTTTTCCTACTCTATCTCAACAACCACACTACTGTCGGTTTTTATACATCCGTATGTACCGTGCTTTTGCTGATGCCGAAGGCCTTCGCTGTCTGCCGCACCGTGGCATTGTGCTCGATGATATAGCCCGCTATCCCTATAGCTCGTTCTTCAATATAGTCTTTCAAAGGAAAACCCCTCAGGATACTTTTTTACAGTGTATGAAAGTATCTGAGGGGTTATGATAGGGATTGACGTTACTCCAAAAATTCATGTTTTGATTTATCTTTTTGATTTTTATCATGTTCTAATTCATATAAACGTTTGATCATCACGTCTATGACACAGCCACTGTAACATTCACTACGGCTGCAATTGCTTGGTATATTACAAATCTTGTAATCCCCATTCACCAAAATTCTTCCCTGTTTATCCTTTGACGTAAGTTTTTACATCCTAATATCCCCTTATTCACCATTATTTTTACACAGTTCTTGACAATTAAACAGCTTCTTGCTACTATCTTAAACAAGAAATGGGTTTTCACCACACTTATTGTTGTGGCTTGCTCGTTTCTTTTTTTATTGTCAAAATATCATATAGATATTTTTTCCGTTTTCAGCATGATTAATAAGTAATCTTGCTCCAAAAACATTATATCTGACCAGCACATCGTTCTCATAAACAGGAATTGCAAATCGCACATCATATCTATACCATCCAAGTTTAGCATATGAAGCATAAAACAACTTGTTTCTAATAGTAAATTCCAGTTTTGAAGAACTTTGCAAAACTAACTTCCATAAAAATCATGATATTTTGATTTGCCAGAATTTACTTATGCAAGCGATTAGCTAAATCAGAACTTAAACTTGCAAACTGGAAGCTCGGATTCCAATTCAGCCTTCCGTTTTGCAAAAGTAACTTCTGTTTGAATTATTTTTGCAAGATTAACTTCGGGATCAGCACCTTTAAAGCAGAAATAAGTCTTGCGAAAACAGTGCCAACTGGAAATTAGTATTGCAAGAGTGGACTTTAGTATTACAAACCGCTTGAAATAGGGCTTTTAGCATGTTACTATACTCTTGAAGTCATATTTTACTGTATGCAAATAAGAAGTCGTCGCTTCGTTTGCATGTTTGCAAGGGAAACTTCCACCTCTGGGATATGGGTGATATGATCAGGAGATGACATTGGCAGTTTTACTTCAGCAGTTCAGGTTTTAGTATGATTTCATTAGCAGGAACAGCTTCCAGGTTAAGCTTAGAGGCTGTATCCGCGCCATAAAAGAAGCTGAATAGTTGATGTGCGGATCGATTATTCAGCTTCTTTCTTGTATAGGAGTTAATGTGACTCATCATCAGGTTGACTTTATCCTGTGTAAGAAAAGCAAATGATGTTTTCTTAGGAACAATCCTTCTGATGAATTCATGAGTTACTTCAATACTTCCTTTTTGATCAGGACGTTGCGGATCACAGTAAAACACATAGGTTCTGCGTCTTCCATCCTCATCAAACTCTATTGCCAACGGATCCGTAAATTCGCTTCCGCGATCTGCTAAGATGACCTGGAACATCTCACAGAATTGTTCCCGCCCAAGTATCTCATAAAGATGGTTCACCGCTTCTGTTACCGACTTGGCTGTATTCGCTTCCCTAAGATATGCCAGCATAAGGGAACAGTTTCTAAAGAATACTGTAAGCAGCACCTTTGTGGAATCCCTGGTACCTTCTACCGAATCCATTTCCACCACGTTGAAATCAGGATGTCCTTTCATAAAAGCTTCAAAATCTTCGTAGGTACGCCCGATATGGCATTTCTTATCGACACGTACAACCTTTTTGGATTTGCGTTTTTTATAACGCACTTTTCTGGGAAGATCTATATTTCCAGCAGAAAGTATGCCGGCATCTATGTAGTTATAAATGGTCCTTTCATCTACCATGATTTCTGCTGCATTGTTCATACAAATTTGATGAATCGACTGGCCTTGTTTGATAAGAGGCGAAAGGATGGCATCAAGCCGATCCAGTTCTTCTGGTGTTATATCGATACCCTTACGGGAATCAGAACGTGTCTCTTCGTATGTTTTATGAGCTTCCTTTGCATCATAGAACTGTTTGGCAAGAGTACAGGAACGTACCTGTTTACATGAATTGCAAACATAGGGTGCTTTCTTTAGACTTGAACATTTTTCCTCTTCAAAATCAGGACAATTGACCATGCACAAAGCACACTCAGAACAGTATGTTTTTCCGTGCCATAACCGATTAATAAACCCACAGCTATCTTCGCCACAGATATACTGCTTAGTGCATCTCTTTCTGTGTCTGCATGGATTATAGCCTCTGGAACGCGTACCAGTATTTCGATAATCAAGATGGGCTTTCACTTCTTTAGAAACAGTTGATGGATCCTTGCCTATCAGAGCGCCTATTTCAACGAACGTCTGCCCCTCTTTTAAAGCTTTCTGTATGGTAATGCGATCATCCAGTGTCAGATGCTTATATTTATAGGATGACATGTATTTATCCTCCTTAGTCTTGCTGCCATCTCCTGACACTACTGAAGTGATTACCATTATTACACAAAAAAGAAAAGGAAGATCATCTATTTACAAGACTATCTTCCATCTTCATGTTTGTATGACTTATTTCTGTTTTATAAAATATAAAAACCTTAGTAACTGGAAGTTACTTTTTCAATTGAGTCTCGAAATTCTAATACCCTGTTTCATAGAAAAAGCAAGGCATCCCTACCTTGCTCTTCTACGTCTTATGGTCACCGGTTCCTCCACCTTTTCTATATCCCCCGGTTCTGCTATGTACTCACTCTCCTCTGCACATTTTGATGCAGCCTCCTCAATCGCACGTTCCACCCTGCATGCATTCGCTTCAATCAAAAGCTTGCACAAGAAATCGGCGGTATCTTCTGCCGAATTTGGATTGTGAAAACGATAATTCAACTTTCTCTGTTTCAAGCGGAATCCCCACCACCTTCTTGCCTGTCCTTCTTTCCCATACTATGAGATTGATTCTTAGGTTAGACCTATCTTTTTTCACAAGATGATTGTATTCCATTTGAAATAAAATTACGTTCCCCAAATAATGTACTTAAGTCTATTCCCACAATACTTTATTCCTTACTACCAGGCACAATTTCATGTGACAGCTTCACCAGTAAATCGTTGTTCAAATAAAAACGCATGGAAAAAGATCTGAAATATCCATTATCTTTTCCATGCGCTTGAAATAAACAAGTTACTATTTCTATTTACGGTACATTTGGGTTGAATAAAGAGCATTCATAATCTTATAAAAAGTAAATTTGCAAATTAGCAAGCAGTGTATTTGTGATCACAAATACATTTTTTGCTTGTTAGGAACTCCTCCCAATCCCTCAGAATCAATCAGAAATCTGATTGAGCCACGCCTTCATTACATGTCAGTGCTACACATTTAGTTCAATTTTCTTGCAATATACTTTACATCTCTTCAGGGCATTCCATCCCTAACAAACCACACGCCTCACACAACACCTTCTGTACTATATCCACTAAAAGCAGTCGTACCATTTTTTCCTTTTCGCCGGCTTGTAAAATAGAACAATCATGGTAGAACTTATTAAATGCAGTCGCCAATGATATTACATACCTTGCCACTATAGATGGCTCATACTTTTCTGCGGCATTTATAACTGCATCCTCATAAGCTTCTAACACTTTTATCAAATTAAATGATACATCATCCGATAATACCGCATAATCTATCTCTTTCACTTCTACAGGTTTCCCATATTTTCGCAACACACTTTTTGCACGGGCATACGTATACTGTGCATAAGGACCTGTCGTACCATCAAAATTCAGGACTTCCTTCCATGAGAAATCCACATTTTTGATTCGCTGATTGAATAAATCATGGAAGATTATTGCACCTACTCCAACCTTCTTCGCAGTTATTTCCTTGTCATCTAATGATGGATTCTTTTCCATAATTGCATTGTAAGCTCGCTCTATTGCTTCTTTCAAAATGTCTTCTGCATAAATGATATTTCCGCCTCGTGTGGAAAGCTTTTCTCCTGCCAAACTCACTAAACCATACGGAACATGAACCAATCCATCAGCCCAATCATAACCCATCACTTCAATCGCCTTGAAAATCTGTTTGAAATGAAGCGACTGTTCTAACCCGGTTACATATAAACATTTTTCAAAATGATATTGCTCTTTCCGGTACAATATTGCAGCAATATCCCGGGAATGATAAATGGAACCTCCATCACTTTTTGTAATAAGACACGGAGGCATATTATACTCTTCCAAATCAATTACTTGTGCACCCTGGCTTTCAACCAATAGACCTTTTTCTTTTAATTCATCAACTAACGCAGGCACCTTGTCACGATAGAAGCTCTCACCCAAATAAGAATCAAAGGATATTCCAAGTAAATCATAGATACGTTCAAACTCAACCATACTGATTTCTTTAAACCAATTCCAGATTTCCAACGCCTCCGGATCATTTTGTTCCATTTTTACAAACCATTGCCGTGCCTCTAAAATTAAATCTTCATTTTTCTCCGATTCCGTATTAAACTTCACATAAATACGCAGCAATTCTTCAATCCCTTTCTCTTTTACCAGTTCCTCGCTGCTCCATAACTTATATGCAACAATCAATTTACCAAACTGCGTTCCCCAATCACCCAAATGGTTGATACGAACCACATCATATCCTAATTTCTGATAAATCTTATACAGTGAATTTCCGATTACAGTAGTCCGCAAATGGCCTACATGAAAGTTCTTCGCAATATTGGGCGATGAATAGTCCATACAAATCGTTTTTCCCACACCACTTTGCGTTACACCATAATTTTCTGTCTGCGATTTTTCAATACACTTTTTAACAAACAAGTCACGTTTCAAATGAATATTGCAATATGCACCTACGTTCTCCGCTTTTTCAATCCCTAAAAATTCTTTCTGTTCGTTCAGTTTTTCTACCAGTTCGGATGCAATCTGCATCGGATTCTTATGCATTTTCTTTGCCATCGCAAAACAAGGCAATGCTAAATCTCCCATTTTCTCCTCTGGTGGAATCTCCACCAGTTTCAACAACTCTTCTTCCGGCATTTCCACTAATACATCTGATAAATACTGACAAATTTTCTTTTTCATGGTAACCTCCATTGATTCTATTTATTTTCTTAATGGATAAAAAAAGAACCGCAATGGAATTAGCCTTTTGCTAAATCTATTACGGTTCTGTATCTACAACATTTATAAACAGCAACCGCACAGAAACAAGACGTACATCTCTTGCAACCATGCGGAAAACGATGATTACAAGAGCTTACGTCTTCTTTCTCTGCGTCTTAAACTGTTAACATAAAATGTGTTCATATTTTTTATCCTCTTTAATTGATAGTTAGGAATATATCACATAAAGTTTGACTTTGCAATACTTTTCATAAATTTGACTTGTAAGTCCAGGAAAAGCCACATTTCTGACATTATTCAACTACCCACACAACCTTATCTCTCGTCCGTTCTATATTGTTACCTCCGCATGTACTGTGCTTTTCGAAATGCCGAACGCCTTCGCTGTCTGTCTGACCGTGGCGTTGTGGTCGATGATATAGCCTGCTATCCCTATAGCTCGTTCTTCA
>OHJU01000401.1_pt1 | contig 24083 bp, 19 predicted proteins | sample 1568711 | NCBI WGS metagenome assembly OHJU01 (sample SAMEA3879574, study PRJEB24766) | human gut metagenome | biome: human-associated habitat; feature: feces | place: USA | collected 1985/1987 | reverse complement strand
CTTCAAGGGCTGATGGGGGAGCGGCATGACAGAGAAGAGCCAAGTTGCGGACATTGACCGCAGCATTTATGATATTCGCGACGCGGAGCATGACGCGTACCGCATGGAAGCCGGCTTGACCCCCGCCATCGTCGAGAAGCTGTCCAAGGAGAAGAACGACCCGGCGTGGATGGAGCAGTTCCGGCTGGAATCGCTGCAAATCTACAATAATATGCGTGTGCCGGACTGGGGGCCGTCGCTGGACGGGCTGGATATCGACCACATCGCGACGTATGTCCGCCCGAACACGAAGATGCAGAACAACTGGGAGAACGTGCCGCAGGACATTAAGGACACGTTTGAGCGGCTGGGCATTCCGCAGGCGGAGCGCAAGTCGCTGGCGGGCGTGGGCGCGCAGTACGACTCGGAGCTGGTGTACCACAACGTGCGCGCGGAAGTGACGGCGCAGGGCGTGGTGTACACCGACATGGAGAGCGCGCTGCACGGCGAATATGCCGAGATGGTGCGCAAGTACTTCATGAAGCTCGTCACCCCGCGTGACCACAAGTTTGCGGCGCTGCATGGTGCCGTGTGGAGCGGCGGCTCGTTTGTCTATGTTCCCGCAGGCGTGCATGTGGATATTCCGCTGCAGTCCTATTTCCGGCTGAATGCCCCGGGTGCCGGTCAGTTTGAGCACACCCTCATCATTGTGGACAAGGGTGCCTACCTGCACTTTATCGAAGGCTGCTCCGCCCCGAAGTACAACGTGGCGAACCTCCATGCCGGCTGTGTGGAGCTGTTCGTGGGGAAAAATGCAAAACTGCGTTACTCCACCATCGAGAACTGGTCCAAGAATATGTACAATCTGAATACCAAGCGGGCGTTGGTGGAAGAAGGCGGTACCATAGAATGGGTATCCGGTTCCTTCGGATCCCACGTATCCTATCTGTACCCCATGAGCGTGCTGAACGGTAAGGGGGCCAGAGCGGAATTCACCGGCATCACCTTTGCGGGAGCCGGACAGAATCTGGATACCGGTACCAAAGTGGTCCACAATGCACCGGAGACCACTTCTTATATCAACACGAAGTCTATCTCCAAGGATGGCGGGATCAGTACCTTCCGAAGCTCCGTAGTGGTGAAGAACAGTGCGGCAAAGAGTAAATCCGCCGTATCCTGCCAGTCCCTGATGCTGGACGACAAGTCCCGCTCCGATACCATCCCGGCCATGGATATCCGTACCCAGGATGCCGATATCGGACACGAGGCGAAGATCGGCCGGATCAGCGATGAAGCAGTGTTCTATCTGATGTCCCGCGGTATCTCAGAAGAGGATGCCAGAGCCATGATCGTCAGCGGATTCGCAGACAATGTATCGAAGGAGCTGCCGTTGGAATACGCGGTGGAGATGAACAATCTGATCCGTCTGGAGATGAAGGGCAGCATCGGTTAATGTGGCAGGAGGAATGGAGATCAGTATGGAAAAAGAATATAATATGACCATTAACAGACTGCCGGCGAAGACCTGGAACTGGCTTCGCATGAACGAGACGCAGTTGGAAAAGATAGAAGTACCTACGGCAGGAGGGGTAAAGGTAAGCCTGCCGGAAAAAATAACAACAGCAGAAAATGAGGGATCCCAGCCCTGGAATGCGGATTTTGCAGGCATCCCATCCGGCATGGGAGAGGACATGGACGGTCTTCTGACAGCAGCGGGAGTGAAGGCACAACATTATGAGGTGTCTGAGGAAACCACAGAAGCACAGCCGTTGCTGTTGGATTATACCTACGTACAAAATAGTTTACAGGCCGGTGCCGTAGCAGTGAGAGCCCGGAAAAACAGTGAAATCACTGTGATCCAGGATTTTGCTTCCGACAGGGAGGCAGCAGGGCAGGCGGCAGTATCCACCAGACTGCATCTGGAAGAGGGAGCGAAGATCCGCCTGATCCAGATTCAGAGACTGGGCAATGGATTTACCTTTATGAATGATATCGGAGCCCTGTGTGAAGAGAAGGCTTCCCTGGAAGTGATCCAGCTGATCCTCGGCGGAAAGAATACTTACCTTGGATGCAAGACTACCTTACAGGGCAGAGAGAGCAGCCTGAATGCCGACACCGCTTATATCGTGGGCGGTGACGGAAGACTGGATATGAACTATGTAGCTGTGCATGAAGGCAAAAAGACCCAGAGCAATATGCAGGCCGGCGGCGTTCTGCGGGATCATGCTTTCAAGCTGTATCGTGGCACCATTGATTTCAAATGGGGGGCTAAAGGCGCAGTAGGCAATGAAAAAGAGAATGTACTGTTATTATCCAACGATGTGGTGAACCAGACCATTCCCCTGATCCTCTGTGCGGAGGAAGATGTGGAAGGTAATCACGGCGCCACCATTGGCAAACTGGACGATGAGCTGCTGTTCTACCTGGAGAGCCGCGGCATGAACAGAGAGCAGATCTATGAGATGATGGCTATGGCCAAGGTGGATGCGGTCTGCCGCAAGATTCCTGATGCAGCTACACGGGCTAAGGTACAGGAGTTCCTTGGCAGAGCCGGGGAAGAAGAGGAAGCGGAAGAGTAAGATAACAGGAGGAAGTATGACGACTTCAATCAGCGAGATCCGTAAGGATTTTCCTCTGCTTATGAGTAACGATGTGATTTATCTGGACACGGCGGCGACTTCCCAGAAGCCGTCCTGTGTTCTGGAGGCAGAGAGAACATTTTATGAAAAATACAATGCCAATCCCCTGCGCGGATTATACGAGCTGGGAGAGGCGGCAACCGAAAAATACGAAGAAGCCAGAGAGATGGTCCGGGAGTTCTTAAATGCAAGAGAGGCGGCGGAGATCGTTTTCGTCCGCAATGCCACGGAAGGCTTGAATCTGGTGGCCTACAGTCTGAGTTCCCTGGTGCTGAAGCCTGGGGATGAAATCCTGGTGAGCATCATGGAGCACCACAGCAATCTCCTGCCCTGGCAGCAGGCAGCAGCTAGAACAGGAGCTGTGGTAAAATATCTGGAGTGTACCGAGGATGGAAAATATACCGAAGAAGCATTCCGCGCGGCTCTGAGTGATCGGACGAAGGTTGTGGCCATGACCCAGGTATCCAATGTACTGGGCTGCAAAAATGACATCAAACATTTTGCACAGATCGCCCATGAGTCCGGTGCTTATTTTGTAGCGGACGGAGCCCAGAGCGTTCCCCATATGGCAGTGGATGTACAGGATCTGGATGTGGATTTTTTGGCATTTTCCGGACACAAGATGTATGCTCCCATGGGAATTGGTGCGTTATATGCGAAGAGAGAACTGTTGGAGCAGATGCCTCCTTTCCTGTGCGGCGGGGAAATGATCGATTCCGTCAGCCGTACCGGAGCCGTGTGGGCGGAAGTGCCACATAAGTTCGAAGCAGGAACGGTAAACGGTGCCGGAGCCTATGCACTGGCAGAGGCAATCCGGTATGTGCAGAAGATCGGTTTTGACTTTATCGAAGAGAGAGAAGCGAAGCTGACAGCCATGCTGATGGATGGCATGAAAGAGATTCCCGCAGTACACATTCTGGGCTCACAGAAAGCTGAAGACCATCACGGCATTGTGACCTTCAAACTGGACGGTGTGCATCCCCATGATGTGGCTTCTATTTTGGATGCGGATCATATCGCGGTCCGGGCGGGACATCATTGTGCCCAGCCGTTATTGCAACATTTGAAAGTATTGTCCACCACCAGAGTAAGCCTGGGTGTCTACAATACGGAAGAAGAGATTCAGGCATTTTTAGAAAGCCTTGCAAAGATAAGGAGACAGATGGGCTATGGAGAATAAGACATTTTATAATGAAATCCTGACGGAGCACAATCTGCATCCGTATCACAAGCACAAGCTGGAGGATGCGAATCTGGTGTTGGAGGGCGTTAATCCCAGCTGTGGTGATGACATTTTTCTGGAGCTGAAAGTGGAGGATGGTGTGGTAGTTGACGGTGCCTTCGAAGGCGACGGCTGTGCCATATCCCAGGCTTCCGCGGACATGATGCTGGAGCTGGTCATTGGCAGAAGCAAGGAGGAAGCGTTGCATCTGGCAGACCTGTTCCTCAAGATGATCAAGGGAAGTATTACCGAGGAAGAGAGGGAAGAACTGGAGGAAGCCTCCGTATTGCAGGATATCGCCCACATGCCTGCCAGGGTAAAATGCGCGGTGCTTGGCTGGCATACTATGCAGGAATTATTGAAAACAGAAGAAAAATAGCTGATAAAAAGATAAAGATACATCTTGCACGCCCTTTTTGGATACGCTACAATGAAAAAAGAAGTGTAAGAAAAGCGGGGGGCTGTGCATGTTCCACATAGAGCTTATCATTGAATTCCTGGAAAATGTGATGAACAATATTGTCCAGGTGGCAATACTGTTCTTTGAATTTGTCGGAGTGATCGTTATTATTCTCTCCGGTCTGAAAGGGTTTTATAATTATGTGCGTCGGGTGCCGGATATGAAGATCACCCTGGCGCAGGGGCTTGCTGTAGGGCTGGAATTCAAGTTGTGCAGTGAGATCCTTAAGACCGTTATTGTCAGAGACTGGAAGGAGATCGTTACCGTAGCCGGTATCATCGGACTTCGTGCGGCACTGACTTTCCTGATCCATTGGGAGATCAAGGAAGAGAAGAATCATTCCTAAAAATCGGCAGCTGATGAAAATCGGCTGCTTTTTTTAGAATGATTTCCGGTTACCCAACAAAAGTCAATAAGTTTATCCAGATAAAGAGATTAAATTTGTAATGGTATATAGGTTAAATTTGCACCTTGGAAAAAAGCTGTCAGAGGACTAACATATAACGATAAAGTATGTATTTATAAAAAAGTGTAAAGAAATGCTAAAAAATCCGTTGCATTTGACACTTCGACGTGCTAAAGCTATCGATAGCATGAACGTAAATGTAATCGATTACGCATGCTTAAAAGGAAAGCAGAATGGAATTACAAAAGACACTTACTCCCGGGGAAGCGCTGGAACGCGTCCTGCGATCTTATCAGACCTACTACAATATCAAAACAGAGGCTGTAGAACCGCCATTCGCAGCCGAAGCAATCTTCGGATCCCATAATGAGCAGTACTTTCTGATCAAGAAAGCTAAGGTGGCAGATATTGACACCAACGAGACTGTGTATTTTGCCACAGAGGAATCTTTATCAAAGGATCGCCTTCTGGAACTGGACTCCATCGCCTGGGAACGGGGAACTGCCAACGTGCAGCCCTCATCCAATCATCGGAACAGCGATGTTGTCCTGATCATTCTGACCGGTCATGCAGAGGAGGATGCGCTTACACAGGTGAAAAAGTGCAAGCATTATCAGAGTTACCTCTGGGGATTTCATGGCTGGAGTAATTACCGTTTGATTGTCGCCGAGTTATCTTCGGGTCGGATCGTCCACAACCGCCACGGACAGATTCTGAAGAAGCTCGTGAAAAAGGCAATACAGTAAATACAAGGGACAGAAATTCCAAATATCGTGCATGCTTGCATGGTAAGATATTTGAATTTATGGACCCAAAAACTGTGAGGAAGCAGTAAATTAACGGATTCCGAACAGTTTTAGAATTGCGAGAGCGGATTTTAGCGGAGCAATTCGTGTATTTGCGAAAAATGAAATCTGTGTATAAGAAAAGGAGAAACACAAATGACAGCATTATTAATTGTTTTGGCCGCTATCGTATTATTGTTTACCGGCTATGTGTTCTATGGCTCCTGGCTGGCAAAACAGTGGGGCATTGATCCTACCAAGAAGACTCCTGCTATTGAGAAGGAGGATGGTGTAGACTATGTTGCAGCAAAGCCCGCCGTACTTATGGGACATCATTTTTCCTCTATCGCCGGAGCAGGCCCGATCAACGGACCGATCCAGGCTTCCATCTTCGGATGGGTTCCCGTATTCCTGTGGTGTATTATCGGTGGTATTTTCTTCGGCGGTCTGCAGGACTTCGGATCTTTATTCGCATCTATCAGACATGACGGTAAATCTGTAGGTGAGATCATCGAGGATTCCATGGGATCCAGAGCAAAGAAGCTTTTCATCATCTTCGCACTTCTGGTATTGATTCTGGTAATCGCTTCCTTCGTTAACATCGTGGCAGGTACTTTCCTGACTGTGGCAGACGAAGCCGGCAAGACCGCTTTCGGTTTTGTGACCAATCCTACCGGTAACCAGTCTACCGCTATGATCTCTTTGTTATTTATCGTTCTGGCTGTTATTTATGGTTATGTGACCAACAGAATGGGTGTCAAGACTCTGCCCGCTACCATCGGTGGCATCATCGGTATCGTACTGATCACTGTTCTTGGCTTGAACGTTGGTTTTGCAATGAACCGTATCGCATGGATCGTATTCGTAGGTGTGTACATCGCTGTAGCTTCCCTGGTTCCCGTATGGATCCTGTTACAGCCCCGTGACTATCTGTCCAGCTTCCTGCTGTACGCTATGATCGGTCTGGCATTCATCGGTGTGGTTGCAGGTGCTTTCACCGGTACTGTTGCTTTCGATATTCCAGCTTTCACCAGCTGGGAGCCCAAGGCAGGACAGACCCTGTTCCCTATGCTGTTCATCACTGTAGCATGTGGTGCATGTTCCGGTTTCCACAGCCTGATCGCTACCGGTACTTCTTCCAAGCAGTTAGCGAACGAGAAGGATGCCAAGGCAATCGGTTACGGCTCCATGCTGATCGAGTCTGCTCTGGGTATCATCGCTCTGGTAGCAGTCGGTGCAGTATATCAGAAGTACTTAAACGGTGAGTTCGGATCTCCCGCAGCTGCATTCGCTGCAGGTATCGCATCCATGTTCGGTACCGAGACTTCCAAGGCATATGGCACCATTTACGCACTATTAACTCTGTCTGTATCCGTATTCGCGCTGACCAGTCTGGATACCGGTACCCGTCTGAGCCGTTTCATGTTCTCCGAGCTGTTCCTGAAGGAAGGCGAGGCTACCTACAAGGATGCCAAGGGCGCACGTAAAGTGCTGGCTCATCCTCTGTTCGGTACTGTTTCTATGGTACTGATCGGTTGTATCCTGGGTGGTCTGTCTCTGAGCCAGATCTGGGGTCTGTTCGGTGCAGCCAACCAGTTGCTGGCAGGTATCGCACTGATGGCAGTAGCTGCATGGCTGGGTGAAGTTGGTAAGAACAACAAGATGTTCTACTTCCCTATGGTATTCATGCTTGCTGCAACCCTGACCAGCCTGGTGATCACTGTAATCAACAAGTGTAAGGCTATCGGCGCCGGCACCGCTGCATGGGGTGACTGGTTCCAGCTGTTCTTCGCAACTGCAATGGCAGTGCTGGCAATCTTCCTGGTAGTGGAAGGCGCACAGACCTTCGCTAAGCAGATGAAAGAGAAGAAGGCTAAGAAGGCTGCTTAATATAAGCGCAAGATACAAAAGATAAATAAAGTTAAGCAAAGAGAAATCCCGGAGACTGTGAAAGGCCTTCGGGATTTTTATTGTGTATGCGGGGACCGCAGAAGCGGTGTCCGGAATAATAATGGATGCGGCAATCGCAATATCAGCCCCGCGTAAGGAACCGGGGCAATTCTTCAATGGGAATCGGCTTGGAGAACTTATAGCCCTGTAAATAATCTGCATGACTGATGATACACAGTTCTTCCTGGGCATCGGTCTCTACACCTTCGTACAGTACCTTGTAACCCAGACGCTCAAAGGCGGTAGAGAAGTAATCCAGCATGAAGCGGGAATTGGCATCCTGATCCGCCATCAGTAAAAGGCTTCTGTCGAATTTGACCACATCCAGTTTCAGGCTTAAGATCCGGTCGAAATTGGAATAACCGGTTCCAAAATCATCCAGATAAGTACATACCCCCAACTGTTTGAACTCACTGACGCATTCCTGTACCAGTTCGTATTCCGTATCGTTCTGGGACTCCGTAAACTCAACGGCAATGGTGTGGAAGTCGATTCCGGCGGCTCGTACGATGGATTTGAATTCTTCCATGAAGTCCTTTTCGCCCAGCTCTTCCACAGAAAGATTTACGGATACACGGGAGATCTGATAGCCCTCATCTTGCATCTGCTTGATCTGTCTACAGGTCTTATTCAGAATGATCATGCTGAGGCGGTGGATGTAGCCGTATTTTTCTGCCAGAGGAATAAAACGATCCGGGAATACCAGTCCTGTCTGTGGCAGACGCAAACGCATCAGGGATTCTGCGGTATCGTAAGTACCCGTGTGGACATTCCGTACCGGCTGACAATAGACCAGAACGCGTTCGTCATCTAAGGAGCCGTGTTCCGCAATATCCTTCAACTGGGACTTGATATAATGCATTTCTTTATAAGTCTGGTAATCTTCTTCCCCGAAGACACGATAGGAATTCTGCGCTACTTTTTCGGAAAAGTAATTGAATACTTCGTAGAACTGTTCCAGATTCTCACAAAAGTCCAGATGGTCGAAGAGTACCAGCTTGTAGGGAAGCTTATATTCTTCATAATATTTCTGGAACACCTTTTTAATCAGGGATACTGCCCTTTCTGTGGCATCCGGGACATTGTGGCTGTCCACTGCCAGTACGAAGAAGCTGGTGGAAGGATTGAACAACATACCCTTTCGAAAATAATCCGTCCAGAAGCTGTAGAACAGCTTTCCCATTTCCTCTGTCATGACGTATTCGAAATCCATGTCAAAGCGCAGGCACAGGTAGTAGGTATCCTGAGCGGTCTGTCGCTGCTGGCGCAGATATTCATCCAAGGATGTGGAACCCAGGGCACCGGTCTTCGGGTCGTAGGCGTTGGCATGGAGCATGTACAATACCACCAGAAGCGGCAGAAAATAGGTTGTGGCCAGGAAAGAAGTCGTATTCATGGCAGCTTCCATGACTACAATCAATCCACAGACCGTCTCAGTAAATATCAGCATATGGAACAGTGCGGTAGGAAGTCTGCGGCGGTAGCAAACCAACAGAAAGAGGATCACCGCCAGATACAGAAGATATCCGACCATAAAAGGAGTGGACAGGATATTTTCATACCAGATTCCGTAATGATCCTGATGAAATCCCCAGCCGGTCAGAGGAGATGCCAGATCGGCAACTCCGGTCACCACAAGGATGGCGAAGGACAGAAAGGTATATTTCCTGCCGATATTTTTCGGGAAGACGATCAGTATTTTCAGGTAAGCAATATAGAGACAGAACAGGGACAGAAGACTGATATGGTAGACGGCCCGGAGGATCCAGAGAAGGGTGTTCTGTCTGGAAAAAAGGTCGGCATAATAAAAGGCAATATTGGAAACTGCGGCAATGAAAAGCAAGGCAAAACAGGACTTGAAGATCCGAAAGGTCCGGCTCTGTTTAATGAAAGTCTGTCGGATCAGTAACAATGCCAGAAGACACATAACCACCAACAGAAAATCTGCCACGGGAGAGTAACTGTGGATGACGATATGATTTGTGGATAGTAACAGGTTCAACCCCATAAAAATTCTCCTCTCTGGTAATGTAGAAAATGAACAAACAATATAAAATGATTTTACAATATACCATAAGAGGAGAAATTTGTCAGTGGGGCAGCTGTGGGAAATTAGTCCTATTTTGAGCAAATGGGAAAAATTGTAATAGATTTAATGTTCGAAGAATGCAACGGCAACAGCACCCGGGCCCACATGGGTTCCGATGGTGGCACCCAGAGTGCTGACGGGAAGCTCCTTGGCATAATCTTTCCAGAGATGCTCACTGTCGTGAATGTATTTCTGTAAAAGTTCGTCACTCAGACCGGTATAGCCCAGACAGAAGGGCTTGGAGAAGTCCACACCGTCCGCTTTTTCAATTTCACGGATGAGGAAGTTACTGCCGTTTTTGGAACCACGGGCTTTTCCCAGCATAATGATCTCACCGTCTACGACTGCTACCACGGGCTTGATGGCCAGAGCACCCCCGATGAATGCCACAGTGGGGGAGATACGGCCCCCTTTTTTCAAGTATTCCAGAGTGTCTAAGAGTCCCATGGTGTGGATCTTATGCTTTTGCTCTTGCAGAATGCTTACGATCTCTTCCGCGGTCATTCCCTGCTTTTTCAGCTGCAGGCCGTATTCTACCAGAATCTGTTCCCCAATGGTGGCATTCAGACTGTCTACGACGAAGACTTTGCCTTCATAATCCTCGGCAGCGATCCGGGCACTCTGGCAGGTGCCGGACAGCTTGCTGGAAATAGTAACCACAATGACAGTTTCTCCGGCCGATACAGCTTTTTCGTAGGCTTCTTCGAAGACTGCGGGAGATACCAGACTGGTGGTGGGCAGAGTATCACATTCGATCAGTTTCTCATAGAATTCCTTATGACTGATGGTGACACCGTCAGCATATTCCTCCTCACCGAAGCGGATATGCAGGGGGAGAATCGTGACGTCCTCTCTTGAATTGTTCATATCGGATGCGGAGTCCGTGATAAAACGTATTTTTTCCATAATTGTTTCCTGTACTTTCTATATATAGTTATGATGAATATTCTTTCGGGCGGAAATGCGCCGGGGCATCCATCGGGATGGACATACGACATCGTTCATGTCACCTTGCTGTTAATTCTGTTGGAAAGCCGGTCAGGGTGAGTTGCGGATGGATCATTTCTCTGTGGGATGCTTGACAGAAAACTCTGTAAGATACTGCTCCAGATTATGGGAGATCCGTTCCAGAGAGTCATAGAGATTCAACCGTTGTTCTTCCGTCATGCCATCACCGCCGTGAGCCAGTGCGGAATAGATCCGGGAACTGATCTTTTTGACTACAGTATTGCCTTCTTCTGTCAGATAATACAGTGTGCGGTAGGAACGTTTATGTTCCGGCAGCTCGCAGGACACCAGCCCCTTGGAACTCAACTGGCTTAAGGTACGGGAGATGGCGGCCTTGTCTTCCTTACACAGCTCCGTCAGCTGCGTGGCGGTCAGCCCTTCCGGGTGCTTTCCCAGATAATACAGACACATGGTATAACCGGCTTTTAAGTCCATCTGTCCCATTTCCAGTTCTTTTAATTTTTGCAGATAACGGTGCAATTCTGTGATAGATACCACAAATCTTTCAAAACGATCCTGCATGAAGGTTCCTCCTGTAAAATGTTGACACTGCAACAACTTTATGAAGTGTAACACAAGGATGTTGATAAGTCAACAAAAAGAAGGGCAAAAAAATACCTTATCCATTAAGATAAGGTACTGATAAGAATAAACTATGCAATTTCCAGCCGCTGCTTTATTTTTCGGACATCATTTTCCAATACATTAAGCCGGACGCGAACCAGTTCATCATCTTCTTTTACTTTTAAGGCCCGGTCGAATTTTCTGGATAAATCTAAATGAGCTTCTGCAATTGTACAGATATTACGACTGACTTCATTCTCAAGAGTCAACTCCATATTGGTAAGGCGATTCGCCATAGAGAGCTGACCGGATTCCAGATTGGCAAGGCGCTGTTCCATGGCAATCTGACCGGATTCCAGATTGGAAACACGTTGTTCCAAAGAATCGAATCTTTGCTCCAGTGAATCAAGTCGCTGCTCCACCCTGTCGAGTCGCTGTTCGACCTTATCAAGTCGCTGCTCCACCCTGTCGAGTCGCTGTTCGACCTTATCAAGTCGTTGCTCCACCCTGCCCAGTCGTTGGTCTATACTTTCTAATTTAATTACTATCGTCTCTAATAATTCCCGGTTGGTCATGAATTCTCCTCCTGTACATGTATACTAGCACAGTTCAAAAGTGCTGACAATTGGGCAATATAGAGAAAAAAGCGATTGTGCATTATTACAACAAAAAATATGATAAATGGATGATAAGCACCAAAAACATGATATATCCAAGGAAAAAGAGTACGGCAAAATAAACAATGCCGATTGGAACGGTAGAAGAGCCAGAGAGAGCGGCTGCGGTATGGATTGTACTGCGTATTCGTTTATGCTATGCTAAATAGCAGAAGTATTCCGGAAACGGGAATGCACAATGTGCAAAAAGCATAATGCACTAAAATCACATGGTGTGATAGATCGCATTGAACATAGAAAGAGTGAGGACTACAGCATGCTCAGACCCAGCATCGGTATTGATTGGGACGATGTTACCGCCCCGTTTAACAGTATCGCCATCCGTATGGCAAATGAAAAATATCATCCGAAGGAACCCTATCGCATGGAGGAAATCACTTCCTGGGCCAACGAAGGGCGGACTTCGGTGATCAAAGAATTCTATAACGATCCGGAACTGTACCGGAGGCAGATCCCGACCGAGGAGACGAAACGAGGGATCCGCAGGCTGATGCAGATCGCGGATGTTTTTTTCATTACTGCGGTGTCACCACATTTTATGGGAGTGCGGGCAGAACAGATCATGACCCAGTTCCCGGAGCTTCCACCGGAAAATATTATTCTGGGAAGTGCCAAGGATCGTGTCCATTTTGATATTGTGCTGGATGATGCCATCCACAATATTCTGGAGAGCAAGGCGGAGTATCCGGTGCTGATGCGGAAGCCCTGGAATGCCAAAATGACGGGGCTGTTGTCCGTAAATACCATGGCGGAATTTGTCTCTCTGGTGAAGCAGATCATGAAAGCATCCACTTCTAAGACAGAGAAGATCACTGCTCCGGCGGTGCTGGCCCTGGTGGGGCCGTCCGGCTCCGGCAAACGGGAGATTACGGAAGCTTTGTGCGGTAGCCGCGGGACAGGCGCGAGCGAAAGGACAGAGAGTGGGGAGATTTTTGTCCGCCCGGTGAACTACTGCACGGAACCGGGGCGCTACGGCCACAAGTACGTCCCGGAGGAAGCCTTCGACCGGATGAACTTTTTTGAAAAAACGGCTTATGCCGGGGTACGGTACGGCACCAGAAAGGAAGACATTCAGACCTTGCTGGATCAGGGAAAGTTTGCGGTGATCCCCGTGGATATGTGCGGTGCCATTGCCATGAAGCGTTCCTTTCCCACCCATATTATCTATGTGGCGAGAGATAAAGAAAAGCTGATCGCCGATATCATTGATTCCGACTATGACACCGAGGAAAAGACACTTCGGATCCTGTCTATCGATGCGGAGAAGCGTAATCGCAAGATCTGTGATTATGTGATCCATAATGATACCATAGAAGGGGAACGTGTCAGCGGAGCGGAAGAAATCCGGCGGCTGATCCTGCTGGAAGGCGAAAAATACTGAAATGCACCGGGGAGCGATACCCGGAAAACGGAATAGAGTTGCACAAAACCGGATAGAGAAGGAGCGGGGCGGACGGATACGTATGGAAGAAAAACAGCTGAAATACTATAAAATGCATCATGATTTACAGGAACAGATCCGACTGGGAGAACTGCGCAGCGGTGACCGTGTTCCCTCGGAGAACCAGCTGGCCGCCGCTTATCAGGTGAGCCGCCAGACCGTCCGCAAGGCACTGGCCATTCTGGAACAGGAGGGATACATCTATGCGGTACACGGGAAAGGCACCTTTGTGTCGGAGCGGGTTCGCCCGGAGCATAAGTCTCACAACATTGCCGTGGTGACCACCTATTTGTCGGATTATATTTTTCCCCGGGTTATTCAGGGCATCGATGAAGTTCTTACGGCACAGGGGTATAGCATTTTATTAAAAAATACAAGAAACTCCCGGAGCCAGGAGGCACGGTGTTTGGAGGAACTGTTGCAGAAGGATATCGACGGGGTCATCATCGAACCCAGTAAGAGCCAGATCAGCTGCAGACATCTGCATCTGTATGAGCGGCTGGAAGAATACGGAATTCCCTATGTGTTTATTCAAGGCTGCTTCGACCAGATGGAAGACAAGCCCCAGGTGCTGATGGACGATTGCAGGGGAGGTCATCTGATCACAAAATATCTCCTGGATACCGGGCATCGCGATATTGCCGGAGTGTTCAAGGCAGATGACATCCAGGGACAGAACCGTCACCGGGGCTATGTACAGGCCCTGCAGGAAGCAGGTGTCCTCTACGATCCGGACAAGGTGATCTGGTTCCATACCGAGGATCGTAAAGTCCACCCACAGGAGGGAATCCGGCGTCTGATCTCCAAGGGAACCAGACTCGACAGTGTGGTCTGTTACAATGACCAGATCGCCATGCAGGTCATCCCGACGCTGACGGCCCGGGGGATTCGCGTCCCGGAGGACATTTCCGTCACCGGTTATGACAATTCCTACATGGCCATCGGCGGAGGTTTTCAACTGACCACTATCGTTCATCCCCAGGAAAAACTGGGAGAAATGGCGGCACAGCTGTTACTGTCACTGCTTCATGGGGAATCTCTGGGACCGGAAGAGAGAAAGATTCTCATCCAGCCAGAGCTTGTCGTAGGAAATACAACTTGTTAGCAGAAGCATACAAGTTGTAATATAGTAATATCGAAATTGTATGATGCCAGGGTCAAAAGGTCTAAGCCCACATGAGCTTGCTCATAGGTGGGTGAAAGACCTTAGGACCCGCCCCGATATGAGCATAAAAGTGGGATGATAATCCCACGATATGCGAATATTGGGTAGGATTGTGGGAGTGCGTAGCACGGAACAATCCGTAGGCATCAAAGTCGGGGGCTTTTGACCCCGACATCATTGTATTCAACTACAGGAGGTATTACTTATGTTACAGACAAAAAAATATCAATTCTGGTTTTGTACGGGATCACAGGACTTGTATGGGGACGAGTGCCTGGCAAAGGTAGCGGAGCATTCTCACAAGATCGTGGATGCCCTGAACGCTTCCGGTGTGTTACCTTATGAGGTGGTATGGAAGCCGACCCTGATCACTAACGAACTGATCCGCCGTACTTTTAATGAAGCAAATCTGGATGACACTTGTGCCGGTGTTATCACCTGGATGCATACTTTCTCTCCGGCAAAATCCTGGATCCTGGGATTACAGGAGTATCGTAAGCCCCTGCTGCATTTCCATACTCAGTTCAATGAGGAACTGCCCTATGACACCATCGACATGGATTTCATGAATGAGAACCAGTCTGCCCACGGTGACAGAGAGTACGGTCATATCGTGACCCGCATGCGCATGGAGCGTAAGGTTGTGGTAGGTCACTGGTCTGATCCTGTGGTACAGGGCAAGATCGCATCCTGGATGCGTACTGCAGTCGGCGTGGTGGAGAGCAGCCATATCCGTGTCATGCGTGTGGCTGACAATATGCGCAATGTAGCGGTAACCGAGGGTGATAAGGTAGAAGCACAGATCAAGTTTGGCTGGGAAGTAGACGCTTACCCTGTAAACGAGATCGCAGAGAGTGTAAATGCCGTATCTGCATCCGATGTCAATGCACTGGTAGACGAGTACTACGAGAAATATAATATTTTATTAGAGGGAAGAGACCCCGAAGAGTTTAAAAAACATGTGGCTGTACAGGCACAGATCGAACTGGGATTTGAACGTTTCCTGGAAGAGAAGAATTATCAGGCCATCGTTACCCACTTCGGAGATCTGGGTGCGTTGAAGCAACTGCCCGGACTGGCCATTCAGAGACTGATGGAGAAGGGCTACGGCTTCGGCGCAGAAGGTGACTGGAAGGTAGCCGCCATGGTACGTCTGATGAAGATCATGACCGCAGGCAAAAAGGATGCCAAGGGTACTTCCATGCTGGAGGATTACACCTACAATCTGATCAAGGGTAAGGAAGGTATTCTAGAAGCCCATATGCTGGAGATCTGCCCCACCATTGCGGACGGTCCCATCAGCATCAAGTGCCAGCCCCTGTCCATGGGAGACAGAGAAGATCCTGCAAGACTGGTATTTACTTCCAAGGAAGGTCATGGTATCGCTACTTCCCTGATCGACATGGGCAATCGTTTCCGTCTGATCATCAACGATGTAGACTGCAAGAAGACAGAGAAACCAATGCCAAAACTTCCAGTAGCAACAGCATTCTGGACACCACAGCCGAACTTAAAGGTTGGAACAGAAGCATGGATCCTGGCAGGAGGTGCACATCATACCGCATTTACCTACGATCTGACCGCAGAGCAGATGGGTGACTGGGCAGCCATGATGGGCATCGAGGCTGTATACATCGACAAGGATACGAAGATCCGCGATCTGAAGAGAGACCTGATGCTGGGAGAAGTATTCTACCGCTAAAATATGCTACCCGAAAAATCTGTTTTCGTGTATAATAGAAAATAGTATTGCAGAGAACGAAATAAAAATCTGCAGGCAGAATCTGCGGGTAGAAGTTACCTGCAGATAGAAGAAGGGTATCGTGGAAATGTTAAAAGTGTTTTTGGTGGAGGATGAATTTGTCATCCGTGAAGGAATCAAAAATAATATTGACTGGAAGGCTCATGGCTATGAGTTCTGTGGGGAGGCCGGTGACGGAGAACTGGCCTATCCCATGATCCAGAAATTGCGTCCGGATATCGTGATCACCGATATCCGGATGCCGTTTATGGACGGCCTGGAACTGAGCCGTCTGATCCGCAAGGAGCTTCCGGACACAGAAATCATTATTCTGTCCGGTTACCAGGAATTCGAATATGCCAAGGAAGCTATCAAGCTGGGAGTGGCCCAGTATCTGTCCAAACCCATCAATGGTGAGGAACTGCTGGCGGAATTGGATGAATTGTCGGCGAAGATCGAGGAGAAGCGCATAGCCATTCAGATCAGAGAGCGGTATTTGCAGGAGATGGAGGAAAACAATCTCAGAGAGCGGAAAAAACTGTTCCAGGAACTGGTCACCGGAGAAAGCACCGTGGCAGAACTGTTGGAATCGGCAGAGATTCTGGGGATCGATCTGTCGGCACCCTGGTACAATATTATTCTGTTCAAGACCCAGTCTCTGCGTCATGCGCAGGATGAGTATTCCGGCAGCCTGATCCGGATCGAACAGGAACTGCGGGGACTGGAAGACGGCAGGACGGTGATCACCTTTGATCGTAATCTGGAAGGAAAAGCATTCTTATTAAAAGCCGATTCCGAGGAACAGCTATTGCTGCTGCAACAGGAATACATAGAAAAGATCAAGGACATTATGGAAGGCTATGAGCATGTGCGGTATTTCGGTGGTATCGGCAAGCCGGTGAACCGTCTGCGGGAGCTTCCGGCATCTTTTGAACAGGCCAGTCATGCTTTTGCCCACAGATATCTGGTGCAGGACAGCCGGATCCTGGACAGCGGACATATGACGGAGGAAGCGCAGAAGGAAGATAATTTTGACATCAAGGAAGTCAATCCAAAGCAGATCGACCGCACAAGAATCCAGGAATTCTTAAAACAGGGTGACCGGGAGGAAGTGGTCTACTTCGTGGAAGAATTTTTCCGGGATCTCAGCAACAAGGCACTGCAGTCCAATATTTTCAGGCAGTATATTACCATGGATGTCTATTTCTGTGTGGCAGATTTTCTGGAAAGCCTGCAGACGGATACGCAGGAACTGGAAACACCCAATCAGGACGAGAAGACCCTGCAGGACAGCGATAGTGCGATCCATTACATTACCAGAATTCTGCAGAAAGCACTGGCAGTCAGAGATAAGGCTGCCAGCAGCCGGTATGATGATGTGGTGGAACAGGTGATGAAATACATTGATGAGAATTATGCAGACGAGGAACTTTCCCTGAATCTGCTGGCATCCCACGTGAATTTCTCACCAAACCATCTGAGCATGATCTTCAGCCAGCAGACCGGACAGAGCTTTATCAAATATCTGACAGACTATCGTATGAACAAGGCAAAGGAACTCTTGCGCTGCACCGGCAAGCGCAGCAGCCTGATCAGCCAGGAGGTGGGCTACAAGGATCCACACTATTTCTCCTATCTGTTCAAGAAGACCCAGGGAATGACCCCTACCCAGTACCGGGGCGGCACCAGTTAGCCGTGGCCATGGATAAGGGGGATTCCTATGAGAAAAAAGATAAAAGAATTGTATGAACATTCGACACTGGTGGCAAAGATAAGATATTCCTATCTTTGCCTTCTGGTGCCTTTTGTATTGTTCCTGATCTTTTGCTTCTATAATTTATGGAACAATAACCGCAGATACGAGGATATGATCAATTCCTCCGTCATGGCCAGCCAGTTCAGCCTGGATTTCCAGAAGGATTTCGATTATGAGACTTATCTGCTGATCGTAGGGAACAAGACGCTGGAAGAGTCCAGTCTGCATGATATGCTGGTGGAGGCAGATGGCATCGTGGCCGGTCTGGAAGAACTGACGGAATCTCAGGAGAACCTGAAACGACTGACCAGTGTCAAAAAATATCTGAACAATCTGGAGACCTATATCGGCAGGATCGAGGACAATATCCGGGAAGGCAACCGCTACGAGGACAACATGGAAATCTGGGAAAATGATGTGCAGATTGTGACGTCTCTGGTGGGTGATACCATGTCCCAGTACATCTATTACGAGATCCGGGGGATTCAGGAGAGCAGGCAGCAATATCAGGATTTCTTCGTGAATATGATCCGTTTCTCCATCATTGCCTTTACACTGATCCTGGCTCTGTTTTTATTCTTATCCTATTATATACCGTTAAGTATCACGAGCCCCATAAGACGCCTTACCCAGGTGACGGATCAGGTGGCAAAAGGTGACCTGACGGTGCGCTCCGACGTGACGGGGGGCGTGGAGGCCCAGGTGCTCAGCGATTCACTGAATACCATGATCGACAAGATCAACGAACTGTTAGAGCAGGTGAAGACGGAGCAGATCCGGTTGCGCAAGGCGGAATTTGAACTGCTGCAGTCCCAGATCAATCCGCACTTCTTATATAATACGCTGGATGCCATTGTATGGCTGGCGGAGGCGGGAGAACAGAAAAAGGTCGTGAGCATGGTAGGCAGCCTGTCGGACTTTTTCCGGATCTCATTGAATCAGGGACAGGATATTCTGGATGTAAAAGAAGAACTGCAGCACGTCCGCAGCTACCTGGAGATCCAGCAGATGCGTTATCAGGACATCCTTCAATATGAGATCTGTGTTCCGGAAGAATTAAACCACTGCCAGATTCCCAAGATCACGCTGCAGCCTCTGGTGGAAAATGCACTGTACCACGGAATCAAGAACAAACGTGGCAAGGGCATGATACGGATCGAAGGAGAACTGGACGGAGAGAATTGCATTCTGTTGATCACGGACAACGGCAAGGGGATGACGCCGGAGCGGCTGGAGCAGGTGAGGAAAGGCATCCGCAACCGGAAGGCCCGGGAGACCGATATCTACGGCCTGTACAATGTGAACGAACGTATCCGTCTGAATTTCGGCGAAAACTATGGTATCACCATTACCAGTACCTACGGGGAGGGCACCTGTGTCACGGTCCGGCTTCCGCAGCATTAAAAAAATGAACCACTATCGTAAAAAAATCAACTTTTTACGCCGGTGGTTTTTTTTACCATAAAAATTTCAACTTTTCCGTGAGGTATCTTCATGGTTTTTTCCCCGGATCCGCTTTACAATAAGATCATCAAAGAAATAGTTCTTTGGGGAACAAAAACAAATTGGGAGGTTACACAATGAAGAAGAAAATTTTAGCAGCAGTAATGGCAGCAACCATGGTATTCAGCCTTGTAGCATGCGGCTCCTCTGATGCAGGCAGCAACGCAGCAACCGGAAGTGCAAACGCAGCAACCGAAAGTGCAAGCGCAGGAACGACCAGCTCCAGCTCCTCCGGAGATATGATCAAAGTCGGCATCATCAATAACGACCCCAACGAGTCCGGTTACCGTACCGCAAACGATAAGGATATGAAGAATACCTTTACCGAGGCTAACGGCTACGAAGCATCTTTCGCATACAGCTTAAAGAACGATGAGCAGATCACTGCAGCACAGAAGTTCATTCAGGATGGCGTTGACTATCTGCTTCTGTCCGCAGCAGATACCTCAGGTTGGGATTCCGTATTGAAGGATGCACAGGATGCAGGTATCAGAGTTATCCTCTTCGACCGTACCATTGATGCAGATGAGAGCCTGTATGAGGCATCCATCGTATCCGATATGGCAAAGGAAGGCCAGACCGCAGTTGACTGGTTAAAGAGCCAGAACTTAAGTGAATACAACATTATCCACTTACAGGGTGTTATGGGTTCCGCAGCACAGCAGGGACGTACCGGTGCTCTGGATGACGCAGCAGCAAACGACGGATTCAATCTGGTAACACAGCAGACCGCTGAGTGGAACGCAGAGAAAGCACAGCAGATCGTACAGTCCGTAATCGACGCAGGTACTCCTTTCAACGTAATCTACGCTGAGAACGATGATATGGCTAAGGGTGCTGTAGCAGCTCTGGATAAGGCTAATATCTCCCACGGCGTTGGTAAAGACGTTATCGTTATGGGCTTTGACTGCAACAAGTGGGCTCTGGAAGAACTGAAGGCAGGCAACTGGAACTACGATGGACAGTGCAATCCTTTCCAGGCTTCCTACATCGATGACATCATCAAGAAGCTGGAGAGCGGCGAGACCATCTCCGAGAAGACCATCATCATGGATGAAAAAGGCTTCGATGCAACCACCATTACTCAGGAAGATGTAGACAACTACGGTATCTAATCTGACGTAAACGACCAGAAGCGCGGCGCATGCTAGCTCCGCGCTTCTTTTATCAAAAGAGTAACTATTCAGAACCCCATTCGCAAAAGGCTCTTTCAGAGCCCACTTTATTGCGAATGTGGTTACTTCGCCCTATAAATATCATAAAATATTCTTACGAATGCCAGCATTCGAAGAACATTTCATGATATTTACATGGCTCTGAATAGTTACAGATTAAGGGGTGAAACTTTTGGACAATAACACAGTATTGGAAATGAAAAATATTCACAAAAGCTTTCCCGGTGTACGTGCTCTGAAAGGTGTGGACTTCCATCTGAACAAAGGTGAGATCCATGCGCTGATGGGAGAGAACGGTGCCGGAAAGTCAACCCTGATCAAGGTACTGACAGGTGTCTACAGCAAAGATGAAGGTCAGATCTTCATCGACGGCAATGACAAAGCCGTATCCATTCACTCTCCGCAGGAGGCACAGAAGCTGGGCATCAGTACGGTATATCAGGAGATTACACTCTGCCCGAATCTGTCCGTGGCGGAGAACATGTACATAGGACGTTCCAATAAGATCTATCAGAACTGGAAAAAAATGAATGAGGACGCAGACAAGATCTTACAGAATCTGGATATCCCCGCGAAAGCGTCCCAGCAGCTGGCAAGCTGTTCCATCGCCGTACAGCAGATGGTAGCCATTGCCAGAGCTGTAGATATGGATTGTAAAGTACTGATCCTGGATGAGCCGACCTCCTCTCTGGATGAGCAGGAAGTGACAAAGCTCTTCGGCCTGATGCGCGATCTGAAGGCCAGAGGCGTGGGTATCATCTTCGTAACTCATTTCCTGGATCAGGTATATGAAGTGTGTGACAAGATCACTGTTATGCGTGACGGCAGTCTGGTAGGCGAATATGCCATCAAGGATCTGCCCAGAGTACAACTGGTATCCAAAATGTTGGGTAAGGAACTGGATGACCTGTCCGATATCAAAGGCGAGCAGCCCACGGAACAGAAGACGGAGAACGGAGAGCCCTTATTTGAGACCAAAGATCTGTGCAGCGATGCCGGAATCAAGCCCTTTGACTTCTATATTAAGAAGGGCGAGGTCAATGGATTTACGGGACTGCTGGGATCTGGCCGAAGCGAGTGCGTCCGCGCTATTTTCGGTGCTGACCGTGTCATCGGCGGTACGGTGAAAAAGAACGGCAAGCAGGTCAAGATCAATAAGCCTCTGGATGCTATGCGTTGTGGAATCGGCTATCTGCCGGAGGATCGTAAGCGTGACGGTATCGTAGGTGACTTGTCCGTAAGAGAGAATATTATCCTGGCATTACAGGTGCTTCGTGGATTCTTCCACCCTATTTCCAAGGTGGAAGCTAATAAATTTGCAGACGAATACATCAAACTGCTGGATATCAAGACGGCATCGGCCGAAACACCCATCAAGTCGCTGTCCGGCGGTAATCAGCAGAAGGTAATCTTAGCCAGATGGCTTCTGACCCATCCGGAATATCTGATTCTGGATGAGCCCACCAGAGGTATCGATGTCGGTACCAAGGTGGATATCCAGAAGCTGGTACTGAAGCTGGCAAGTGAAGGCATGAGCGTGACCTTCATCTCTTCCGAGACCGACGAGATGCTCCGTACCTGCTCCCGACTGGTAGTCATGAGAGACCGCAAGGTGGTAGGAGAATTGTCCGGAGAAGATCTGACCCAGACCAAGATTATGAGTACGATTGCCGGAGGTGAAAGTAAGCATGAGTAATGAAAAGAAAGTAGAAAAAGGTAATAAAAATTTCCTGAGCGGATTGTTCCGGCAGCAGATTTTCATTCCCATTGCGGCCCTGATAATCCTGGCAGTATTCAATCTGATCGCAGACCCCAGCTTCTTCAAGATCACACTGGGATATAACAGCGCAGGAGATCCGGTATTGTCCGGTTACCTGATGACGATCCTGGACTACGGTTCCGAACTGGCTATTTTAGCCATTGGCATGACGCTGGTCACAGCTGCTTCCGGCGGACAGGATATCAGTGTGGGCGCTACCATCGCCATTGCAGGCAGCGTGATCTTAAGAGTCCTGTGTGGTACCAATTCCAGACCGGATACCCTGCAGGCTCCCATTATCGTAGCATTCCTGGTGGCATGTGTGGCAGCGATGCTGTTCGGCGCCTTTAACGGTGTGCTGGTAGCATATTTCAAGATCCAGCCCATGGTAGCGACCCTGATCCTCTATACGGCAGGCCGTTCCATTGCCGCATGGATCAACAACAACGAACTTCCTATCGTAAGTGATCCTACCTTCAGTTATTTCGGCGGATTTATCCCCGGGATCCCCATTCCCACACCGTTCTTCATTGCAGCGGCCTGTGTACTGGTGATCTTCCTGGTGCTGAAGTTCACGACACTGGGACTTTACACCCAGTCCGTAGGTATTAATGAGAATTCTTCCAAACTGAACGGCCTGAATCCCACATTTATCAAGTTCCTGACCTTTGTGATCCTGGGACTGTGCGTGGCAGTGGCAGCACTGATCAAAGTAAGCCGTCTGTCCTCCATCAACTATTCAGTTATCGCAAAGGATATCGAGATGGATGCCATCCTGGCAGTAGCTCTGGGAGGTAACTCTTTAAGCGGTGGTAAGTTCAACATGGCAGCTTCCATTCTGGGTGCTTATGTCATCCAGTTCCTGACCACCACCTTGTACAAATTCGACGTACAGTCCGATGCACTTCCTGCTTACAAGGCGGTAGTGGTTATCCTGTTGGTAGTCTTAAGTACTCCCAAGGTAAGAGAATGGCTGTCCGCTTTCGGCAAGAAGCTGAAGCAGGGCAAGGCTGTAAAGGAGGTTGGCTGATATGGGTAAGAAGTTAAAAAATATGACAGATACCAATCTGCTGCTGACCATCACGATCGTAGTATTCTTCGTAATGTATATCGGAGCCATCGTGTTCCAGGGAAAAGGCTTCTTAAAACCTCAGACATTTTTCAACATTCTGAACGCTAACGCAGCACTGATCATTCTGTCCTGCGGCATGAGTTTAGTCATGATCACCGGTGGAATCGATATTTCCGTCGGCGGTGTGGTGGCACTGGTCAGCATGAGCTGCGCCGTATATCTGGACTTCGGCGGCGGTAATGTATTTGTATCCATGTTACTGGCAGTAGCCATTGGCCTTGCTTTCGGTATCGTACAGGGCTTCCTGGTAGCATACCTGGATATCCAGCCCTTTATCGTGACCCTGGCGGGTATGTTCTTCGCCAGAGGTATGACAACGATCGTAAATACCAAACCTTTCAACGTAGCCAACGAAAGTTTCACTGCTTTGAAGGAAACCCGTGTGATCGTTCCAGGAATGGGCTCCGTGAACAAACTGGGCAATTACGTCAATGCTTATGTGGAGATCGGTGTGATTGTGGCGCTTTTAGTAGTCATTCTGATGTTTATCATGCTTCGCTGGACCAAGATGGGCCGCAGCTTCTATGCGGTAGGCGGTAACAATCAGAGCGCGCTGATGTTAGGTATCAATGTGAAGAGAACCAAGTTCATGTCCCATCTGCTCTGCGGACTGTTGGCAGGTATCGGCGGTT
>OHJU01000400.1_pt1 | contig 24232 bp, 17 predicted proteins | sample 1568711 | NCBI WGS metagenome assembly OHJU01 (sample SAMEA3879574, study PRJEB24766) | human gut metagenome | biome: human-associated habitat; feature: feces | place: USA | collected 1985/1987 | reverse complement strand
CCCTCCCCGACGGCAACCCCTGCAAATCCCGGGCCCCGCAAGGCGGTATCCGGCAAAATCCGGCCCGGATTCCGCAAGTTTGCGACCGGTCGCCGAAGTCGTCCGCGAACGAAAACGGAATAAACGGACAACCCGCTATGTTCCACCGAAAACAGAGCGCCGGCACGAGGCAAAAGGACAAATTCCGGCATCGGAAAGCGATCCGCAGGATCGTTTCCCGCCCCCGCAATCTCAAATTTCCCGGCGGACACGACGCATTTACAAACTATTTTGCTAAATTTGTCACGTTATAGCCGGTTGTGGAACCAGCACGTTCAACCATTAAATATTTCGAATTATGTTCAAAATCGATTCTTACGATTTCAAAGGCAAGCGGGCGATTATCCGCGTGGACTTCAACGTCCCCCTCGACGACAAGGGCCAGGTAACGGACGACACCCGCATCCGGGCGGCGATCCCCACGATCCGCAAGGTACTCGACGCGGGCGGCTCGGTAATCCTGATGTCGCATCTGGGACGGCCCAAGAAGAACAACGATATGAAATATTCGCTCGGACAGATCGTCCCCGCGATCGAAAAGCTGCTGGGCAAACCCGTGATTTTCGCCGGCGACTGCATGGGAGAAAAAGCGGCCGAAACAGCCCGGAACCTCAAACCCGGCGAGGTGATGCTGCTCGAAAACCTGCGTTTCTACGCCGAGGAGGAGGGCAAGCCCCGCGGACTCGCCGAAGATGCTTCGGAAGAGGAGAAGGCCGCAGCCAAAAAAGCGGTCAAAGCCTCGCAGAAAGAGTTCGTCGAGCGGCTGGCCTCGTATGCCGACTGCTACATCAACGACGCTTTCGGCACCGCGCACCGCGCACACGCCTCGACAGCCCTGATCGCCGATAAATTCCCCCACGACAAGATGTTCGGCTACGTGATGGAGAACGAATTGCAGGCGGTCGATCGTCTGATGCTGAACCCCCGGCGCCCGTTCGCGGCGATCATCGGCGGGTCGAAAGTTTCGACCAAGATCTCGATCCTCGAAAACCTGATGGAGAAGGTCGATTCGATCGTCATCGGCGGCGGTATGTCCTACACCTTCGCAGCGGCGCAGGGCGGCAAAGTCGGCAACTCGCTCTGCGAGCCGGAGATGTTCCCCACGGCACTCGAAATCGTGAAGAAAGCCGAGGAGCGCGGCGTGAAGCTGGTATTCTCGCCCGATGCGCTGATCGCCGACAAATTCGCCGAGGATGCCGATACGCGCCAGGCTCCGGTGAACGATATCCCCGACGGCTGGATGGGCCTCGACATCGGCGAGGAGGGCAAGAAGATTTTCCGCGAACACATCCTGGGCTGCAAGACGATCCTGTGGAACGGCCCCGTAGGTGTTTTCGAGATGGACAAGTTCGCTACCGGCTCGAAAGCCGTGGCCGAAGCGATCGCCGAAGCCACTTCGAAAGGAGCCTTCTCGCTCATCGGCGGCGGCGATTCGGTGGCCTGCATCAACAAGTTCGGCCTGGCCGACAAGGTGAGCTACGTCTCTACGGGCGGCGGCGCACTGCTCGAATACATCGAAGGCAAGGAGCTGCCGGGTGTGGCGGCCATCCGCAAATAAGCTGGGCACGAACAGAGCGCGGTCCCATCGAACCGCTCTCCGTACTGAATCGAAAACAGACAGAAACCTTAAAATATTTAGAGTAAACAACCAATGAAAAAAATTCTTTTCGCTGCAACCGTTCTTTGTATGATGGGCTGCCAAAACAAACCGACCAACTCGACGCCGGCGCTCGATCCGTCCAACATGGACACCTCGGTCGCCCCCAACGAGAGTTTCTACCAGTACGCCACGGGCGGCTGGCAGGCTAAAAATCCGCTCAAACCTGAACATTCGAGCTACAACATGTTCAACGTGCTGAGCGACAACAACGAGATTCGCATCAACGAGCTCTTCACCCAGATGACCAAGGAGAACCCTGCGAAGGGCACGGTCAATCAGAAAATCGCCGACCTCTACAAGTTGGGCCTCGACTCGGTACGCCTGAACAAGGAGGGCGCCGCTCCCGTCAAGGCCGAGCTGAAAACCATCCTGTCCCTCGACAAGAAGGAACAACTCACTCCGATCCTGTCCGTGATGCAGCTGACTTCGAGCTCGCCCCTGTTCAGCTTCGGTCCCCAGGCCGATCTGAAGGACAGCAAAGTCAATGCCCTCTATATCGGACAGTCGGGTATCGGCATGGGTGACCGCGACTACTACCTCGACGCCGAGAACGAATCGATCCGCGAAGCCTACAAAACTTATCTGAACCGGCTCTTCACGCTGGCCGGACTCGAAGAGTCCGAGGCAGGCAAGGCGACCGACGCCGTTATGCGCATCGAAACCGAACTGGCCAAGAACATGCGTTCGAACGTCGAGCTGCGCGATATTCAGCGCATGTACAACCCGATGACGACCGCCGATCTGAAAAAGAACTACGACGCCATCGACTGGGCACAGCTCTTCGCATTCTCCGGAATCAATCCCGAGCGTGTGATCGTCTGCCAGCCCGAATACATGGAGGCGCTGAACAAGCTAATCGAAACCACTCCGATCGAAGACTTGCGCTACTACCTGGCATCGCAATACCTCAACGCCGCAGCACCCTACCTGGACGATAACTTCTACGCCGCATCGTTCGACTTCTACGGCCGCACGATGTCGGGCAAGCAGGAGCCCCGTCCCCGCTGGAAACGTGCCATGGCCATTCCCAACAGCGCCCTGGGCGAGGCCGTAGGCGAAATGTACGTCGAGAAGTTCTTCCCCGCCGAGGACAAGGCCCGCATGATGACCCTGGTGGAGAATCTCCGCACGGCCCTCGGCCAACACATCGACCAGCTCGACTGGATGAGCGACTCGACCAAGATGCGCGCCCGCGAGAAACTCGCCGCTTTCCGCGTAAAAATCGGCTACCCCGACAAGTGGAAGGACTACTCCACGCTCGAAATCGACCCGACCCTCTCCTACTGGGAGAATATCCAGCGTGCCAGCGAATGGGCGACCCGCGATGCGCTTGCCAAAACGGATAAACCCGTCGATCCCGAAGAGTGGCACATGACTCCGCAAACGGTCAATGCCTACTACAACCCGACCACCAATGAAATCTGCTTCCCGGCAGCAATCCTTCAGCCGCCGTTCTTCAACCCGGCAGCCGACGACGCGGTGAACTACGGCGCTATCGGCGTAGTGATCGGACACGAGATGACGCACGGATTCGACGATCAGGGCCGTCAGTTCGACAAGGACGGCAACATGAACAACTGGTGGACCGACGCCGATGCCGAAGCCTTCAAACAGAAGACCGACATTCTGGTCAAGCAATTCGATGCGATCGAGGTGCTGCCCGCACGCGGCGACCAGCCGGCCATCTTCGCCAACGGTTCGCTCTGTCTGGGCGAGAATATCGCCGATCAGGGCGGTCTGCGCGTGGCTTACACGGCACTCAAGAACTCGCTGAACGGCACCGAGCCCGAACCGATCGACGGCCTCACGCCGGCTCAGCGCTTCTACCTGAGCTACGCGACCGTCTGGGCACAGAACATCCGCGACGAGGAGATCGCCCGTCTGACCAAACTCGACGTACACTCGCTCGGTCAATGGCGCGTGGACGCTACGCTGCGCAACCTCCAGGATTTCTTCGATGCCTTCAACATCACCGACGGCAAGATGTATATGCCGGTCGAGGAGCGCGTGATTATCTGGTAACGGCACGCTCCGTTCAATAAGAAATCCCCTGCCGACGTTTCGGCAGGGGATTCTTTTATCCACAATAAAAAAGGCTGTCACCGAGGGTGACAGCCTTTTATCAGTTCTTTCGTTCAGGTCTTATTTCCCGGAAACCTCGATCCGTTCGGTACTTTTGTACGTTCTTCCCAAAATGGTTTGCCGGTATTTCTCCACCTTGTCCTTTCCAATGGTCATCGTCGAGGCACCGGTCGCCTCCTTATATTGGCCGTCGGTAGTTGTATAGGAAACGCCCGAGCCGAGTCCCACGCGGTAGGCGGCTTGTTCCGCAACCTCTTCCTTAGCCGTCAGTACCAGTTCGACAGTCGCCTCGAAAGGAACCTTCGCTCCTTTGACAGAAATGCTCCAGGGCAGCGAAGCGACATCCGCCGTCACGGTCTTTCCGACGGCATCGGTGTACTTCGCCTGCATATCGAAGAGCTGCGGCATATCCTCTCCTCCGAAAACTTCATAATCTACATCGGCAGTCACCTCCGCAGGCGGTACGGCAGGGCCGTTTCCGCCGTTGCCATTCGTTTCGTCGTCGTTGCACGATGCCAGCAGAACCGCTGAACAAAGCAGCATCCATCCGATTTTTCTGTGTAACATAAGTCAATAAATTTATCGATTAATAATAAGGTGCGAAATGAATACCGAAGAACCGATAGCGGAAACCCGTCGCCCGCATCCGCACCGCAAACTCGCCACGAATACCGCGAATGTCGGCAAACGATCCTCCGCCCGTCAAATTCCCGGCAAAAATAAGGACTTCGGCCCGAAATCCGATGGAAACGGTTCTTTTGTTTCGAACCGGCAACAAGCGGCACCAGTCGATTCAACAGACTCCGGACAGGGATCACGAAAAGGTCCCGGCCGTCTTGCGACAACCGGGACCCGCGATCAAAAAATCTATTTATGAAAAAACCTTTCTGTATTTACCTCCTGCAAAAAGGGTGCCCGGAAAAATAAAATCCGGCCGGCCCCGCAGCGTGCCCGCTAATATTTGTAGCGGATCCACTTGTAAAGCTCCTTGAAGGTAGGTTTCTTGCCGTACATGAAGATACCCACGCGGTAAATCTTCGCCGCGAGCCATACCATAGCCATAAACGTAGCGTAGAGCACCGCGAGCGACACGACGATCTCCCAGGTCGGAATACCGCACGGGATGCGGGCCATCATCACCACGGGCGAGGTGAAAGGAATCATCGAACACCAGAAGACCAGCGGCGAATTGGGGTCCTTCATCACCACCATCATCACGAAGATACTCAGGATGATCGGCAGCATGATCGGGGTCTGCAACTGCTGTGCGTCCTGCACGTTATCGACAGCCGAACCGACGGCAGCGAACATCGCCGAATAGAGCAGGTAACCACCGATCACGTAGAGCAGCAGATAGGCGAAAATCTGGAAGACATATCCGAAATCGGTCGCCGTGGCGAGCGTCTGCACCATCTCCATATCGACGCCCGCCGCCGTCGGATCGAGCGTCCCGGCACGCATCGCCTCGACACTTCCCATCATCTCGGCAGGGATCAGGTGCGGCATGACGAGCGCACCCACGCCGCACACCAGCACGCCCCAGATGAGCACCTGCACCACCGCGACGGAAGCGATACCCAGGATCTTGCCCAGCATCAGCCGGAAGGGGCTGATCGAAGAGACGACCACTTCGAGCACCCGGTTGTTCTTCTCCTCGATGACCGACTGCATGACCATCGCGCCGTAAATCATCAGGAACATGTAGAGGATCATACCGAGCACCAGCCCCACGACGGTCGATACGGCCGACGAATTGGCCTGCTTGTCGCTGCCGTCGTCCTGCATCTGGTCGTTGCGGAAGACCTGCATATAGACCGTAGTCTTCACCTCGTCGAGAATCTGCGACAGATTTTCGATGTTATAGTCCTTGAGTTTCTCCTTCTCGATGATGTCGGCGATCTGCCCCGACACACTCTCCTCGACCAACATCGCCGAGGAGCCGTTGGTATAGAGTTTCACGTTGCCGGGATTGGTCATTATGTCCCCGCCGATCCAGAGTATGCCGAAACGGTCGGTATGCTCTCTGCGAGCCTCGTCGAGCGTCAGGTCGGTCGGCTCATAGACCACCTCCTCGCTGCTCTCGAGCCGGGGAGCGATCACACCGCTCTCGTCGATCACGGAAATATGCCGGGTTTCCCCCTGGGAATAGCGCATGATGAGCGCCGGGGCCACCATCAGGCCGATCATCAGCACCGGCATAAGAATCGTGGTCACGATGAACGACTTCTTGCGCACCCGTTCGTTAAATTCCCGGGTGATGATAATTCCTATCTTCGAATTTGCCATGGCTTTCTACTTTTGCTTGTTCGTTTTCTTCCGATTACTCCGCGTTGAGGGTTCCCCCGACGGCCCGTATGAAGATGTCGTTCATCGACGGGATGATCTCCGTGAAGGAGCGCAGCTCCACCGCATCGTTGATCCGGGCGATCACCTCCCGCACGTCGGCATCCCGCTCCACATGCAGCTTGAGCGACGAATAGGCCGCCCCGAACTCCGGCTCGGGCTGTTCGAGCACCTTGCAGCGACCTTCGAGCACACCGCGCAGCGTTTCCGCATCGCCCCGATAGGCTACCTGGAAAATGTTGTTGCCGTGCCTGCGCCGGATCTCGTCCACACGGCCCGTAAGAATGTTGCGCGACTTGTTGATAAGCGTGATATGGTCGCAGATCTCCTCGACGGACGACATGTTGTGGGTCGAAAAGATGACCGTCGAACCCTTGTCGCGCAAGCCGAGAATCTCCTCCTTCAAAAGGTTGGCGTTGATCGGATCGAAACCCGAAAAAGGCTCGTCGAAGATCAGCAGCTCAGGTTCGTGCAGCACCGTGACGATGAACTGTACTTTCTGGGCCATACCCTTCGAAAGTTCGTCCACCTTGCGGTCCCACCACGATTCGATGCCGAATTTGACGAACCACTTCTTGAGCCGCATCACCGCTTCGTGACGCGAAAGCCCCTTCAGGCGGGCGAAGAAGACGGCCTGTTCGCCCACTTTCATCTTTTTATACAGACCGCGCTCCTCGGGCAGATAGCCGATGCGATAGACATCCTGCGGCTGGATTTCGCGGCCGTCGAAGATGACTTTCCCCTCGTCGGGCGCCGTGATGCGGTTGATGATGCGGATCAGCGTGGTCTTGCCCGCACCGTTGGGTCCGAGCAGGCCGTAAACCGACCCCTTGGGAATCGTGAGCGACACATTGTCCAGAGCCGTATGTCTGGCGAAGCGCTTGGTAACGTGTTCTACTTTCAATATCTCCATAATCGATCGAAAACTTAAAGTGAGTCCGGGCATTCCGTCCGCGATTTCCTACATCTCCGGCTGTACCGCATAAGGACAATACATCACTACGCCCTGCTGTCCCACCGCCTCACGGATCTTGCGCCACTCGCCGGCCCAGGGTCCCAGTTCTCCGGCCACGATGTCGGCCTTGACTTTGGCCGTCTTCAGACCGCCGTTGGTATCCACCAACCCGAGAGCGAGGGCATCCGTGCCGCTCCAAACCCGTCCGCCGGCAATGTCGAGCACCTTTTCCAGCGGCAGGTTACGGCCTTCGGCCACGTAGGAGGTGAAAGTTTCGTACACCTCGTCCACCGAGCGCATGATCGCCGCCCGTTCGGTCGCCGTCAGGGGACGCATCACGCCCATATCGGCCGACGTATTGGTTCTCACGGCATCGAACGTAATGCCCAGCTTATTCTTCAGGGCATCCTCCAGGCGCAGGAACATTCCGAACACCCCGATCGACCCCGTAAGGGTCGTCTTGTCCGCCACGATGGCATCGGCACCGCACGAAATATAGTAACCGCCGCTGGCCGCATAGCTGCCCATCGATACGATCACCGGCTTCTTCTCCCGAAGCAGCTCCACCTCGCGCCAGATCACATCCGAAGCCAGCGCGCTGCCGCCCGGCGAATTGACACGCAGCACCACGGCTTTGACATCGTCGTTGCGACGTACTTCGGCCAACTTCGCAGCCAGCGTATTGCCGTAAATATCGTCACCGTAGCCTTCGCCATCGACGATCGCACCGTCAGCATAGACGATCGCTATCTGCGACGAAGAGATATTCTTAAGATCCGCATTCAACTGCGACACGTATTGTCCCAATGTCACGAACTCGAACTGTCCGTCGCTCTTGGCCACGGCGCCGTGCTCTCGGAACACATCGTCCATCTGATCCTCGAACAGCAATCCGTCCACCATCCCATGATCGAGCGCCTCCTGTGCCAGCGACACTTCGAGCCCGTCAGCCAGTCGGTTCAAGGTCGAAAGCTCGATACCGCGCGACTCGGCGACGGCCTCCGCCATCACATTCCAATAGGAATCCACCAACAACTGCATCTGCTCGCGGTTGGCATTCGACATCTTCGAAAGGAAATAAGGCTCCACGGCACTCTTGTACCTGCAGGCCGTCGGACGGAAAATTTCGGCCTGAATATCGAGCTTGTCGAAAAGACCCTTGTAAAACATCAGCGTCGAAGAAACACCTGTCCACTGCATCCCTCCGTGAGGCTCCAGGTAGATCTTGTCGGCGACCGATGCCAGATAGTATCCCCCCTGACCGTAGGTTTCGTTATAGGCGATGATGAACTTGCCGCCCTGCCGGAAATCCTGAAGCGCCTCGCGCAGCTCCTCCAGAATGGCGTAAGTGGCGACTCCGCCTCCGTTCGGACGCAGGTAAATACCCTGGATGCGGGGATCGTTCTTGGCCGTTTCGATGGCCCGCAACGCATTGTAAAGAGTAACCTGGTGTCTGGCCGTCATCGTGGCGAAATCGATGCCGGCGAAAGGATCGCTGCTCGGCGACTCGATCAGGTCTTCCGAAAAATCCAGTTTCAAAATCGCGTGCTCTCCGACCGTCACCGGTTCCGAAGAGGTCATGGAACCTACGATTCCGAACAAAATCACCACGGAAAGAAAGAGCATCACCGCACTGCCCACGACAAAAGCGAGCAGACCGGCGAAAAACATTTTCAAAAATTTCATACCGATTTATTTAATATTCATTCGCTGCGAAACGGCGCATGAGGCGCGAACGGGGCGAAACTTTTCCGCATCGCCGAATCCCGGCCCCCCTCCGAATCGGAGTTAATATGCGGCAAATATAACCGTTAATTTTATGAAAAACAAATAATATTTATCGTTTATCGATAACATAATTTTCCATAAAGACTTATTATATCGGAAATAATAGTTATCTTTGTCCAGATAAGCCGCATCCGGACGAGCAGGAGCAGGCTCTTTGCCGCCCGGTTTGCATGATCGTTGCTACCAACTTAACTGAAAATATGGAAGAGAGAGTCAAGGAATTACTCAACCGTATCCTCCATCCGGAGACCCAGCACGGTCTTGTCGAGAGCGGATTCGTCGAACAGGTTTCGACTCCCGGCGACAAGATAACCGTCACCCTGAATTTCGCCAAAGTGCGCGATCCCTTCGCTCTGAAGATCAAACGGCAGGTTCAAGCGCTGCTGGAAGAGAATTTTCCCGCCCTGAAAGGATCCATCACCGTTATTATTAAGGAGGCCGCTCCCAAGAAACCGCAAGCTGCGGACAAACCGACCATGACGGGCGACATAGCCCACATCGTAGCGATCGCTTCGGGCAAGGGCGGTGTCGGAAAATCGACCGTCACGGCCAACCTTGCCGTCGCCCTGCGCAACCGGGGTTTCCGGGTCGGCATCCTCGACGCCGACATCTACGGCCCTTCGCAGCCCAAGATGTTCGGTCTGGAAGGTTACCTGCCCGAAGCCGAACAGGTGGACGGGCAGGACATCATCCTGCCGGCCGAAGCGATGGATATGAAAATCATGTCGATCGGCTTCTTCATCAAACCCACCGACGCCCTGCTGTGGCGCGGAGCCATGGCCGTCAGCGCCCTGAAACAGATGATCCACCAGACCCGGTGGGGTACGCTGGACTTCCTGCTGGCGGACCTGCCCCCCGGCACGGGCGACGTGCACCTCTCGATCATCGGGGAGCTGAAGATCGACGCCGCGGTGATCGTCTCGACGCCGCAGCAGATCGCCGTGGCCGACGTTGTGCGCGGCGTGGAGATGTTCCGCAATCCACAGGTGAACATCCCCCTGGCCGGCATCGTCGAAAACATGGCCTGGTTCACCCCGGAAGAGCTGCCCGAAAACCGTTACTACCTCTTCGGAAAGGGAGGCGCCCGCCGCTTCGCCGAGGAAAACGGCATAGACTTGTTGGGAGAAATACCTATCATACAATCCATTATGGAAGGCGCCGACACGGGAACGCCGTCGGTGTCGATCGACGCCCGCGTCGAACCCTATTACCGGGAGATAGCCGACCGGATTGTTGATAAGGTGGTCAAATAACCCCATGAATGATGTTGATAAACCCGCAATAACTTTTGAAAAGAAAAACCCGGAACCGTTTGCAAAATCCATCTTTCGCCCGGTATAGACAAAACAAGAAAACGGCAAAAAAAAGTTTTCGCAAAGTATGATTCGGGATATGCACGGAAAAAGAGAGGCAAATGTTTACAATCCGGAGATGTCGAAATGTCGAAACCGGTTTTGAACATTTGTCGGTAACTTTCAAAAAACCGGGTTTCGACAACCTCCCGGACCTTATCGGCAGAACAGAATACGGAACTTCGAAAAGCTATGCTGTGGATAACCCGAAATACGGTATAATTATCAACACTATCAACAGGCATTATATTTACTTTTAATTATTCTTTTAATAAAATAAAAGTATAAAAAATAAAAAACGATGGTCGATAACTCATCGAAACTCAAAACGGAAATCGAGCGGCTCAAACACGAGAAGAACGCCGTTATCCTGGCGCACTACTATACGCTGCCCGAAGTGCAGGAGGTAGCCGATTTCCTGGGCGATTCGCTGGCGCTCTCCATCGAGGCGCAGAAGACCGACGCCCGGATCATCCTCTTCGCCGGCGTGCATTTCATGGCGGAGACGGCCAAGGTGCTCTCGCCTGAAAAGAAGGTGCTGCTCCCGAATCTCGAGGCGGGATGTTCGCTGGCAGAGTCGTGCGATGCGGCCGCTTTCGCGGCTTTCAAGGCGAAATATCCCGGCTACAAGGTGGTTTCGTACGTCAATACTTCGGTCGGGGTGAAAGCCTTGACGGATGTGTGCTGCACCTCGTCCAATGCCCTGAAGGTCGTGGAGTCGATTCCGGCCGACCAGCCGATCATCTTCGCACCCGACCGGAACCTGGGTTCCTATATCCAAAAGCTGACCGGACGCGAGAATATGGTGATCTGGGACGGCGCCTGCCATGTGCACGAGGAGTTTTCGTTGGAGAAAATCCTGGAACTGAAGCGGCAGCATCCCGCAGCGCAGGTGGTGGTGCATCCCGAATGCAGGGCCTATATCGTGCAGGTGGCCGATTTCGTCGGTTCGACGGCGGCTATTCTGGACTATTGCGGCAAAAGTTCCGCCAGGGAGTTTATCGTGGTGACCGAAGCGGGGATTCTGACCGAGATGAAGCGCCGCTATCCGGAGAAGACGTTTATCCCGGCCCCTCCCGACGACGAGGCGTGCGGATGCAACAATTGTAGGTATATGAAGATGATTACGCTGGAGAATATCTTCACCACGCTGCGCGACGAGCGGCCCGAAATATCGCTCGACGAGGAGGTACGCCGCCGTGCCGAGCGTTCGATCCTCAACATGATCGCCATCAAGTAGGTTTTTCGCTCGCCGGAGGGCGATCCTCCGGTCGCACGGCCTGTGCGGTTACGGAGGCGGAACGGCGGATTTCCGGTCGGCGGCCAAAGAGGGGAAATGAGGGAGAACCTGCCCGGCCGGTTGCGGCGAAGGACGAAAAAAGAGAACAGGGGAAGGAACGGAGAGAGTGCGGCATTCCGATCCGGTTGGGCGGATGCGGAGCCGGTCGTATGAAGTGCGAACAGAGAAATTCAACTATATATTTTTTATAAACCAAGTAAACAAACATTTTAAGGAGAGATGAAAAAACTGATTTTATGCCTGGCTGCGGCAGTCGTATCGCTGACTGCCGCTGCAGACGAGGGTATGTGGCTTCTGCCCTATCTTCAGAAGATGAACATCGGGGATATGAAAGCCAAGGGCTGCCAGCTCACGGCCGAAGATATCTATTCGGTGAATCACGGATCGCTCAAGGATGCGATCGTCATTTTCGGTAACGGTTGTACGGGCGAGGTCGTATCGCCCGAAGGACTCGTTTTCACCAACCACCATTGCGGTTACGGTTCGATTCAGGCCCTCTCTTCGGTGGAGCACGACTACCTGAAGGACGGTTTCTGGGCCATGTCCAACGAGGAGGAGCTGCCGGCTCCGGGGCTGACGGTCACTTTCATCCGTCGAATCATCGACGTAACGCCCGAGGTGCTGGGCAACATCCCCTCGATCGCCAAGGGCGAGGAGCGTTCGGAAATGGAGGATAAGAACATCGAGGCGCTGTACGAGAAATTGCGGGCCGAGAATCCCGGCATGACGATCAACATCCAGCCGTTCTTCGGTGGCAACCAGTACTTCGCGTTCGTGATGGAGGTTTATCGGGACATCCGTCTGGTCGGTACTCCCCCGACGTCGATCGGCAAGTTCGGCGGCGACACCGACAACTGGATGTGGCCGCGTCATACGGGCGACTTCTCGATCTTCCGCATCTATGCCGGCAAGGACAACCGTCCGGCGGAATATTCGGAAGAGAACGTACCCTACAAGGCCGAAGAGTTCCTCAAGGTGTCGCTCGACGGTTACAAGGCCGACGATTTCACGATGATCATGGGCTTCCCCGGTTCGACCGAGCGTTACATGACTTCGTACGAGATCGACGAGATGTTCCAGGTTTCGGGTCCGCAGCGCATCGACATTCGCGGCGCCCGTCAGGACATCCTGAAGGAGGACATGGCCGCCAGCGACAAGGTGCGTATCCAGTACGCTTCGAAATATGCCAATTCGTCGAACTATTGGAAGAATACGATCGGCATGCTGCGCGGTCTGAAAAAACTGGACGTGAAAGCCTTGAAGGAGGCGCAGGAAGCCGAATTCCAGGCTTGGGCCGAGCAGAATACGCTGCCTGAAGAGGGATTCGTCGATGCGCTCGGCATGATCCGCGAGGCGGTGAACGACAACATGGCCTACACCGGTCCGCTCCAGTATTTGAGCGAGGCGATGGTCCGTTCGGTCGAAATCATGACCCCGGCTCTGGTGGCTAACCGGATGCTGACGGCCGAGGAGGTAAGCGACGAAGCGAAAGCGCAGGCGAAGGAGTATTACGCCAACTTCTACAAGGATTACAACCTGCCGACGGACCGCAAGGTAGCCCGGAAGATGCTTTCGATGGTCAAGGAGAACGTGAAGGATCTGCCGACCGTTTTCGCGGAGGTGATCGACGCGCAGTTCGGCGGCGACATCGACGCTTATGTGGATTACCTGTACGACAATTCGGTCTTCACGGACGAGGCCAAGGCATCGGCCGCTACGTCCGAGCAGATCAAGAACGATCCGGCGGTAGTGTTGGCTACGTCGGTTCTGAACAAGATGAAGGAGCTGCGCGAGAAGGCCGTACCCAACCTGCAGAAATATGCGGACGGACATCGTCTTTACGTAGCCGGTCTGATGCGCATGCAGCCCGACAAGGCCTGGTATTCGGATGCGAACTTCACCATTCGTCTGACTTACGGTCAGGTGTTGCCTTATGAACCTGCCGACGGCGTGGTATATGATTACTACACGACGCTCAAGGGCGTGATGGAGAAGGAGGATTCTTCGAATCCCGAATTCGTCGTTCCCGCCAAGCTCAAGGAGCTTTACGAGGCGAAGGATTTCGGTCCCTATGCCAACTGCAAGGGCGAACTTCCCGTAGCGTTCCTGGCCAACTGCGACATCACGGGCGGTAACTCGGGTTCGCCGATGATGAACAGCCGCGGCGAGCTGATCGGTCTGGCTTTCGACGGTAACTGGGAGGCTATGTCGGGCGATATCGCCTTCGAGCCGGATGTACAGCGTACTATCGGCGTGGACGTTCGCTATGTGCTCTTCGTGATCGACAAGTTCGCGGGTGCGGACTGGCTGCTCGACGAGATGACCCTCGTGAAGAGCGACTGCACCAAGGCATGCGATCAGAAGGATGTGAAGAAAAAGGAGACGAAGGCTTCGAAGAAAAACGCCAAGAAAGCGGACAAGAAGCGTAAGTAACTGGAAATACGGCGAATGTGCGTTTGCTTTGCAGGCGCATGTCCGCGAATCGAAAAGGGGAGAACGCTCGCAGCGTTCTCCCCTTTTCGATGTTGAAAAACGGTCGGATGAAATTTACGCATTGCGGGGTATGAAAACCGTCCTTCTTTTCGGATCGGTTTGCAGAAATAAAATAAATGACTATTTTTAGAATTTCATTCGTGCGGATAAGTGAGATAGAGATGAAGACGAAAAAAGGAAAGGATATGACCTGCGAAGAGGTCTTGGAGTGGCTTGCGGCCCATGCCAATCCGGAGTTCCGGGAGGGAATGGTGCGGTTCGGAATCGACGCCCGGCTGGCGGTCGGGGTGCGGGTGGTCGATCTGCGGCGTCTGGCGCTGAAGATCGGCCGGGATCATGCGCTGGCGCTGGAACTCTACCGCAGGCCGGTGCACGAAGGGCGGATCCTGGCGTCGATGATCGCCGATCCGGCGCTGTTCCGTCCGGAGGAGATGGATGCCTGGGTCGCCGAATTTCGGTCGTGGGACCTGTGCGACCAGTGTTGTATCAACCTGTTCCGCTATACGTCGTACGCTTACGGCAAGGTGCGCGAATACGCCGCTTCGGACGAGGAGTTTACCCGACGGGCGGGGTTCGCTCTGCTGGCTACGCTCGCCGTCGGGGATAAACGGGCTTCGGACGACGATTTCAGGGCCTTTCTGCCGCTGATCGAACGGGGTGCGGAGGATTCCCGCGTCCGGATCGGAAAAGCCGTGAATTGGGCCCTGCGGCAGATCGGCAAACGTAGCCGGGGGCTTTACCCCGATGCGCTGGCGCTGGCCCGTAGACTGGCGGCGAAGGAGGGGGCGGCAGCCCGCCGGATCGGACGCGATGCGGTGCGTGAGCTGACGCTGGAGAGGATCATCGCCCGGATCAAATAGGGTGCAGACCCCCTTGCGGAAAGGCTTTGGAAAGAAAAAGGCTTTCCGCAGCGAAAATCACCGAAACAGATGCTATCTTTGGGCGAAGGATAAGTCGATCCGCTATGATGAAAGAGTCTAAATTCGTACGCACCAAAATCGTCGTGGGTTACGTGCTGATCGCCCTGATCGGCCTGACGGCCATGATCTACGTCTGGCGTCAGACCGGAGCGCTCCTCGAACCGGACCACAGCCAGCAGGAGCTTCGGCGGCGGCGCGGACTGGTCAATCAGACTCTCTACCATCTCTATGAGGCCGAAACATACGGTCAGATGCTGGTGGCCGGTTATGCCAGCTACGAGAATCGTTACAAACGCGAACTCCGGCTGGTACGGGAGTGCATCGATTCGCTCCGTATGCGTGCGGACGACGAGTCGCAGCAGATGCGTCTGGACACGATCGTGCGGCTGATCGCCGGCAAGGAGCAGGGGATCAAGGCTCTGGACCGCAACCTGCGTTCGGCGGGCACGGCGACGTTGTTGAGCGAAAATATCCAGCGGATGATTCCCATGCTGGACTCCCTGTCGCAACCGACTATCGAACCCGATACGATCCTGGTCCGCGATACGGTGCGCGTGGCTCCGAAAAAGAAGCGCAATTTCTTCCGCCGGTTCGGCGACCTGTTCAGCCCGCCCAAGAACGATTCGCAGGTGGTGGTGAAGACCCGGGTGCGGATCGACGCTCCGCCTCGGCAGATGAGTCTGGGGGATACCATCGCCGTAGTGCTGCAGGATCTGGAGCAGCGGGTGACCAGCGAGCGGCTGGCCCTTTACGACAAGGCGTGGCGGGAGGGGTTGCGGCTGCAACGCAACAACCAGCAGATCAATCAGCGGATTTACCGCCTGATTATCGACTTCGAGGAGGAGGAGACGGCCTATCTCTGGGAGCGGATGCAGGCTCGTGAACAGGTGCGGCGCAGCTCGCTCGTCATTCTGGGCTCGGTGGCTGCCGGATCGCTGCTGGTGATGCTGCTCTTCGTCGGAATCCTCTGGCGGGACGTGAACCGCAGCAACCGTTACAAACGCCAGCTCGAAGCGGCCAATCGCCACAACGAAGCCTTGCTGGAGGCCCGTGAGAAGCTGATGCTCACCATTACGCACGACATCAAGGCCCCGCTGGGTTCGATCATGGTCTATATCGATCTGCTTACGCGTCTGGACCTGGGCAAGCGGGGTGCGCTTTATCTGGATCATATGAAGAGCTCGGCCGATCACCTGTTGGAGTTGGTGACCGACCTGCTGGATTTCTACAAACTCGACTCCAACAAAGTCGCCGTCAATCGCATCGCCTTCTCTCCGGCCGATCTGTTTACGGCTGTCTGCACCGGGTTCGAGCCGGTGGCTGCGGCCAAAGGAATCGAATTGCGGTGTACGCTCGCCGCCGAACTTTCGGGACAGGTCGCGGGCGATCCCTCGCGTGTGCGGCAGATCGCCGAGAACCTGCTTTCCAATGCGATCAAGTTCACCGACCGGGGGTTCGTCGCGTTTGACGCCTGGTTGGAAGAGGGGCGGCTGCTGTTCCGTGTCAGCGATACGGGTCGGGGAATCGGCCCCGAGGAGCGGGAGCGCATCTTTCAGGAGTTCGTGCGCCTGCCGTCGGCGGGCGGCGTGAGCGGCGTAGGGCTGGGCCTCTCGATCGTCGATCGTCTCGTGAAGCTGCTCGGCGGTACGATCGAGCTGGAGAGCGAACCGGGTGCCGGAAGCCGATTCCTGGTCGCCGTCCCGGTCGGGGAGGCGGAGGACGACGCTTCCGAAAAGGAAACCGCAGCGGGGATGTGTCCGGGCAGAGTGTGTATGGAGGGCGGACGACCCCTCCGCTGCCTGCTGGTGGATGACGACCCCCTGCAACTTGAGATGACCGCAGTTCTCTGCCGGGAGTTGGGAATCGAAACGGAGAGCTGTCCTTTTCCCGAATACGCTGAAAAATTGGTGCAGGAGTCTGCTTTCGATCTGGTTTTTACCGATATACAGATGCCCGGAGTGGATGGGTTCGAGGTGTTGCGACGGATTCGGGCCGTTCGTGCGGAGCTGCCGGTGGTAGCCGTTTCAGCCCGTTCGGACGATGAGTCGGCCTATGTCGAACGGGGATTTGCAGCCGTGCTGCGGAAACCTTTCGCGCGGGCGGAACTGGTGGCCGTGTTACGCCGTGTCGTGCCGGAGGCGGGGGTTGCCCCGGAGGAGTGTCTTCCGGAAGAGGATGCGGTTCGCGGGTTCGAAGCTCTGACGGCTTTCGCCCGCGACGACGCCGAAGCCGCGCGGGAGATCATCCGGACCTTTGTCGCCGAGAACGAGGCCCATGCCGAAACCTTGCGCCGGGCCGCGCTCGCCGGAGATGCGGTCGCTTTGCGTGCGATCGCTCACAAAATGGTGCCGATCTACACGTTGCTGGGCGAGGAGGAGCTCGCTGCGGCATTGCGCCGTCTGGAGCGTTCGGAAGGTTCTGCGGACGGGGCTTTGCGCAGCGCAGCGCTCGGTGTAGCGGAAAGGGTCGGCGAAATTGTCCGGGCGGCAAAAAAAGAGTATCTTTGCGACCGTTGATCTCCGCCGGGGGCGTATTCCGACAGAAGGCCGTCCGTTCGCATCATGCCCGGACGGGAAGTTGCAGAGGATCGGACGCTTCGGTGTCGGACGATGCCGGAGAAGGAGCCTCGCCGAAGAGGAGCGTTGCGGGAAGCCTCTGCGGATGGCTTCGGTTTTTTTGAATGAAATTTCGGTATGGAAAAGATATTGATCATAGATGACGACGTAACCTTTTCGCTGATGCTGCGCACGTGGCTCGGCAAGAAGGGCTTCGGAGTCGATACGGCTGCCGACATCGCCGCCGGGCGCCGGCTTCTCGCGGAGGGGAGCTACGATCTGGTGCTTTCGGACATGCGTCTGCCCGACGGGGACGGGACCGATCTGTTGCAGTGGATCGCCGAACGGGGCGTGACGATACCCGTGATCGTGATGACCGGTTATGCCGAAATCCGCAATGCCGTGGTGAGTATGAAGCTCGGCGCAAGGGACTATGTTTCCAAACCCGTTCAGCCGGACGAGCTGCTCCGCAAGATCCGCGAGGCGCTGGATGCCCCGCACCCCGAAACGGCTATGCCCGCATCCGCAGCGATGGCTCCGGCGCCCGCGAAACCGCGCCGGGACAGGGCCTTGGACGAAGGCGAATTGAATTACATCGAAGGGCACAGCGACGCTTCGCGTAAACTGTACGAATACGTCCGTCTGGTGGCTCCTACCAATATGTCGGTGCTGCTCGAAGGGGCGAGCGGCACGGGCAAGGAGCACGTGGCCCGGTTGATCCATCTGCGCAGCAAACGGGCGGGCAAACCCTTCGTGGCGGTCGATTGCGGCGCTCTGTCGCGTGAACTGGCCGCTTCGGAGTTTTTCGGCCATATCAAAGGCTCCTTCACGGGAGCGCTGTCCGATAAGAAGGGCGCTTTCGAATCGGCGCAGGGCGGTACGCTTTTCCTGGACGAGGTGGGCAACTTGAGCTACGAAGTTCAGATCCAGTTGCTGCGAGCCCTTCAGGAGCGCAGAATAAAACCCGTCGGAGGGTTGCGCGAAATTCCGGTGGACGTGCGTCTGATCTGTGCCACGAACGAGGATCTGGAGGCGGCTATCGCGCGCGGGTCGTTTCGTGCCGACCTCTACCACCGCATCGATGAATTCGTGCTCCATATGCCCGATCTCGCGGAGCGCAGGGAGGATATTATGCTCTATGCCGACTTTTTTCTGGACCAGGCCAACCGCGAGCTCGACAAACACGTGGTGGGTTTCGATCCGGAGGCTGAAAAACTGCTCGTGGCCTGCGACTGGCCCGGAAATCTGCGGCAACTGAAGAACGCCGTGACCCGGGCGGTTCTGCTGACGACGGGCGAGTACGTCACTCCGGCCGAGCTGCCCGCCGAATTGTCGGAGGCTGTTCCGGCGCCGATCGCTTTGCGCGATCCGGCGGGAGAGGAAGAGCGGATCCGGCGGGCGCTGGCGGCGGCCGGCGGCAACAAATCCCAGGCGGCCCGGCTGCTGGGGATCGATCGCAAGACGCTCTACAACAAACTGCATCTGTACGGCATCGAATAGTCGTCGGGTGTGGAAATATTCCACATCATTTTGGGAATTTCCACACCGTTCCACAGCCGCATATAAAATTATCAATTTCTTATATCTTTGATTAACAGCATAATGATTTATGCCGGCGGATTGGCATACACCTTGACGATGTAATGAATACAGAGGTTGGGGAACCGAAGGAAAAAAATTATTTTTTAGTTAAAAAACAATCGCAAAATGAAAAAGTTATTCATTGCAGCAGCTGTAATCGTAATGGCCGGAAGCATGGCTTCCTGCGGTCAGAAAACCCAGAAGGCCGCCCAGGATACGGCCGCGACGGAACCGGTAGCGACCGAGCAGGTCGAGGCTGTCGAGATCGAAGCCGTAACGCCGGAATCCGAGATTCCTGCCGCTGCAGAGAGTCAGAAAACACAACCGGAGCAGGCAAATAATAAGTAGTAATTTGGAGGGTTATTATTAGTTAAACAATTGTTGCTTGCCAGGGGGCGTACCGACAGCGGTGCGCCCCCGCCATTTTGTACCGGGACGGAATTCGAATTGTCGGGATGGGAACGATGCGGCAGGTTTCGGTATCAGTTGGGGAAATCCGACGATTATTTCGCCGGATATGGATCTTCTCCGGAAGTTGTTGTGTAAAAGTTTGTCCCGGTATCGGATGGTTCGCGTTCGATTTATTTGGATGTCGTGGATGTTTTGGTTATATTTACAATGTCGAAGATAGTCACCAATGGCCTGATTATAAACTATAAATTATTTTTGCTATGAAAATAATAATTCATTATTTTTTGTTGTTTGTCGCATTGGTTGCAACGACCGGATGCGATAAGGACGATAATTATTATCCCGCTCCGGAATTCGAGGGAGATCCGACGGCTGAATATATTGAAGCGAATGTCGATTTCGATACGCAGATTTCTCAGGAAAATTCCGATCCAGATACTTTTTACACCTATTTTTGTTTGTGCAATGCCAGTGACCACAAAATTTACTTCACTCTTACGTTTTGCCCGACAAAAAACGATGAATTTATAGACCATATGAATGGGCTTGTAGATCCCGGAAAAAAATATACAAACAGATTCGTAACATCTAATTGGTCTATGGATGTACCGGGTCTTATCACCACCTTTTCTCCTCTTATTACGGAGATGGAGGTCTATTACGATGTCGATGACAAATATGGGCCTGTTAGATTTCCATCGGGAATAGAGGAGAAGTATTCGGATTTTACGCAGCGTTTCAAGACCCGGCAGATTTGTGATCCGGGGCAGTGGATTTACGAAGAGTTTACGCCCCGCCGGGCGCGTTGGACGTATATTCTGACCAACGAAGATTATGAACGTGCCAAAATGATGTCGGGAAAATAGGACTGAAAATTCGCGGCGATCGGTTACGACTGATTTAGCCTGCATTATAAAAAAGAGGACTGCATTGCGCAGCCCTCTTTATTTTATGATTCGACTTGCATCATGCGGCAAGGCGGATTTTCTGTTTCCGGTTTGACCCGTTTGAATTTTTACCGGATGCTTTGCGTACGGCCTTTCGGGAACAGGGCGACTGGGAAATAATCAATAGAAATGCCCGCTGGGAGCGAAGATCGCGTAGCCGAAGTTGAAAGTGAGGTACATATTGTGCCAGCTCTTCAGGTCGTATTTGGTGAGCGACAGGCTGACCGGTCCGATGGGCGTGTGATAGACGAACGAGGCTTCGGTGATGTATTGCATCTTTTCGCCGGGCAGCCCCCGGTTGTCGCGGTACATGGCATAAAATCCCGTGCGCAGGAAGAAATTGGGCAGCAGATCGAAAGTGGGCATCAGACCGCCGGCCAGGAAGTTTTTCGCCCGGTAGTCGGGCATGAAAGCCATCTGGGAGTGTACGACGGGCTGATAGGCCGGCAGCGACATCAATGTAGCCGTTTCGGTCTGGAACCGGGGGTGCGTGGTCCAGACGGCGTCGATGTTGAATCCGAACGAGAACCATTTGCAGCCGGGCAGGTCGAAATAGCGGTTCCACTGGAATTTGGCGCCGAACCATTCGCGGTGGGCGTTGAAACTTCGCTTACGCCCGAATTCGGCGGGTTTGTGTCGTTCGCGCCCCGTGATGTAGATGCCCGAGAGGGATATTTCGGACCCCCGGCGCGGGTAGAGAATCTTGTCGAGCGTGTTGCGGGCGATCTCCAGCTTGGTGCCGAAGAAGGAGAAGCGCGTGAGGTCGGTGTTGGGATCCGTACCGGGAACGGCGGTGTCGTAGCGGTAGGCTTGTTGTCCTCCGTTGAACCGCAGCGATGCCAGGCTGTTGTGTGTCAGCGGCATGGTGAGTCCGATGGAGAGGAATCCCTGGTTGTTCTTGACCGATTTGGTGTTATCGATCGGCGTGAGGTTGCCGAAGTTGCCGTGCCGCAGGTTCAGGACTTCGAAATTGTAGGAATAGTCGAGCGAGAAGGGTTTCCAAAGGTAGAAGTCCGTGCGCCCGCCCAGCGAACCGGTCGCATAGGTCGGGCCGATGTAAATACCGGCGAAAGCCCATTGCGACACGCGGCGGATCGTGTGGTAGTCGAAACCGATGAATGCCTGGTTGAAAGCCGTCGAGGAGATGTTGCCGCCGATCAGGAACCGGAGGTTTTCGCGTGCGGACATCTTCAGCTTGACCGAATACCGTTCCCGCAGCGGGTCGTACCGGAATTTGGGGTATTCGACCGAAAATTCGTCGTTGCCTATGACGGAGAAGAAGTCGTCGCGGAATTCGGGGAAACTCATCTGCCGCTGCCGTCCGTCGTAGGTGTCGTCCAGCCGCATGACGTCGCGTACATAGGCCGTTTGTGCATGGGTGAGTCCTTCGAACTCGTAGTCGTCGAAGATGATCGGGGGACATTTTTCGCGGAAAGCCGCCCGCTTGGTGCGGATCTCTTCGGGCGTGACGATGCGGTGGATTTTTTCCCGCAGGGCCGGAATCTGGGCCAGTGCGTCGCGGTAGCCCGCTTCGATGATCGAATCGGCGCTGTTGAAATCGAGCATGCTGACATTGACAGCCCGGTTGATCATCAGACTGCGTCCTTCGGGCATGTCGTAGTTGGTCTTGTTCATGGCCAGCGAGAAGGCTTGATCGACGAGCGAACTGTTCTCCGTGATGTCGTTGTTTCCCGACGTGCATTTGCTGCCGATCAGGAAATCGGGATGGAACTCCTTGTCGAGGGGTTCCCAGGGGAAGTTGTCGTAGATGCCGCCGTCGTAGAGTAGCATCGTGTCGATTTTCATGGGTTTGAACGCCAGCGGAATGGACATCGACGAACGGATCGCTTCGCCCATGTCGCCCTTGCGCAGCACCACCGGACGGCGGGTGTTCATATCGCTCGCCACGCAGAGGAACGGCACCATCAGGCTGTCGAAGTCCCGCCGGGAAGCTGTCGTGGCCGGGCCGAACAGGTCGGCGAGGGCCAGGTCGATCTGATTCGAGGAGATCAGGTACGAAGGCAGGCGGAAACGGCTCGCGTTGGGGTCGTCCGGGTGGTCCTTCATGTTGAGGCGGATCGAGAGGAAGATCGGGGTGCCGGTATTGCGGCGGTAGTAGGGCAGGTAGCTGGGGTCGATGCGCCCCGAAACCCACTGTTTGACCACACCCGAAGCGACGATCCGGCGCATCTCTTCGGGGGAGTATCCTGCGGCGTACATGCCCGCGATGATCGAACCCATCGAGGTTCCCGACACGTAGTCGATCGGAATGCCGCTCTCTTCGAGTGCCTGCAATACGCCGATATGGTAAAGTCCTTTGGCTCCGCCGCCGCTCATGACCACCCCGACGCTCTGGGCCGCTGCCGGAAGGGTGAAAAGCATTCCCGCCGCGAGAAAAGAGAGGAATTTCCGCTTCATATCCTGATATTTTTATTAACTTTGCCTATTAAACCGTGCGTAAAAGTACAAAATAAAGCGTAAACTTTAGGTTATGAACGATAAAATCAACGAGCTGCTCGAACGGGTGGAGGCATTCAAACCCAAAGCTGCGGCCGAGATCGAGGATTTCCGAATCCGGATGCTGGGGAAAAAAGGCGAGCTGACGGCCCTCATGGAGGAGTTCAAGAGCGTGGCGCCCGAGCTGAAACGGGAGTTCGGCCAGAAGCTCAACAACCTTAAGAACCGGACGCAGGAGCGGATCAACGCCCTGCGGGGGCAACTTGCGGACGCCGCCGGGGACTCCTCGCAGCGGATTCCCGACATGAGCCGTCCCGGTTCTGCGGAGGAGCTGGGTTCGCGTCATCCCATTTCGCTGGTGACCAACCAGATCGTCGAGGTATTCTCGCGGCTGGGCTATACGGTGGCCGAGGGTCCCGAGATCGAGGACGACTGGCATGTCTTCTCGGCGCTCAACTTTCCGCCCGAGCATCCGGCCCGCGACATGCAGGATACGTTCTTTATCGCCAAGAACCCCGACGTGCTACTGCGGACCCACACCTCGTCGATTCAGGTGCGGACGATGGAGCGGCAGAAGCCGTCGATCCGGGTGATCTGCCCGGGCCGCGTTTTCCGCAACGAAGCGATTTCTTACCGCGCACACTGCATCTTCCACCAGATCGAGGGACTCTATATCGACGAGGGCGTGTCGTTCGCCGATCTGAAACAGTCGATCCTCTACTTCGCCAAGGAGGTTTTCGGCGAGAACGCCACGATCCGCATGCGCCCCTCGTACTTTCCCTTCACCGAACCGTCGGCCGAGGTCGATGTGTCGTGCAACCTCTGTGGCGGCAAGGGCTGCAACGTCTGCAAGGGCACGGGTTGGCTGGAGATCATGGGCTGCGGCATGGTCGATCCCAATGTGCTTGAGGCCAATGGAATCGATTCGAAGAAATATTCCGGGTTCGCGTTCGGCATGGGGGTCGAGCGTATCGCCATGCTCAAATACGGCGTGAAGGACCTGCGGCTCTATTTCGAGAACGACATACGGTTCCTGCATCAGTTCGATACGGTGCTTTAAGCGCTGCGGTACACTCCCCGGGTCGGGGAGCGGCGAATCGCCCGCCGGATGCCGGGATGTTCCGGGGATGAAGTTCCGTATCGTTCGCGGGAATACGAAAAGCGGTTCTCCGACGTTTTCTTGACAGACGAAGGGAGGGGCTGCGTCTTGTTCATTGCACTCTTCCGGCGAAGAACGAAGATACAAACTCAACGATTTCAATGAAGCGGATGCTTGCGATTCTGGTGCTCTGCACGGCTTTCTCCACGGGGTTCGTCCCGCAGGAGGAGGCGTTGCCCGCACCTGCGGC